>ERZ1066125.12-NODE-12-length-186963-cov-36.546360_pt1 | contig 186963 bp, 141 predicted proteins | sample MGYA00382772_ERZ1066125 | MGnify/ENA primary metagenome ERZ1066125 (study PRJEB33369, sample SAMEA5778355) | biofilm metagenome | biome: Industrial cooling water; feature: Water cooling tower basin; material: Biofilm | place: United Arab Emirates | collected... | reverse complement strand
CGATGCGCCATCAGCCAAGGGCACGGCCGGCCAGGACGCGCAGGGTCGTCGCAACCGACTTGATGATGAGGACGACGCGCAGTACAAGAAGGGCACAGCCGGTCAAGACGCGCAGAGCCGACGCAACAAACTTGAGGGCGACGATGCGCCGTCAGGCAAGGGCACGGCCGGCCAGGACGCGCAGGGTCGTCGCAACCGACTTGATGATGAGGACGACGCGCAGTACAAGAAGGGCACAGCCGGTCAAGACGCGCAGAGCCGACGCAACAAACTTGAGGGCGACGATGCGCCGTCAGGCAAGGGCACGGCCGGCCAGGACGCGCAGGGTCGCCGAAACTAACCCGCGCCGGAGCGAACCGCCGCGAGCGTGAAGGAACCCGCGCCCCCAGACGCCAGCGCATGGATGCGCTGGCGTCGCTGTGATGCAAGAAGCGTCGTCGTTCACCAGCGGCATTGGCAGATTTCGAATGAAGGAGAGCGACCGTGCTGTCCATTTGCGTAGTCACCCGTGACCTCCAAGGCGCCTGGCGCGCAACCCCCGATGGTCTTGCTAATGGAAGGAGTTACATCCGCCCATACCTGCATCCAGCGCTGGAGACGGTAATGGTTACCGATGGCGATCGGGTGCTTTGCTTCGTTCGCGAAAAATGGGCGAGAACGGCTGGGCCTGAGCGGGCGTTTAACGTCTCACCCGGACGCCTGGCGCAAGTCCCTTGCACCGAATTCGATCGATTGGCCGCGGCGCTGGCATGCTGGCCGTTGCAGTGGCATTCCGTGATCGTGCACTCGGCTTGCGCGGACTTAACCGCCGACGCGCCATCGATTGTCACGCTGGAGTCAGGTCATTGGGGCACCGCGCCGGTGTTTCTGGTCGCCACTGCGGGCCAGCTACTGGGTCACTGGGACGCCTCGCATTTGCTGCCCGCGTTGCGTGCCAGCAACATTGATCACGTGCGCGCCGCCCATTACCTGGCGTACTACGCCAACCCCTATGCACGAACAACCCTGTTTCATGGCTTACAGTTGCTGACCGAGCGTGCCCGTGCGATATGGGCGGGACGTCCCGGGCACGAGGCGCTTTCGATCGACTATCCGCAGCCTTGGCCACGGCCGAGTGCTGCGGTGATTCGCGAGGGTGCCGACCCTGTCGGTGCATTGACGGCGATACTAGATGCCTCGCTCGCGCGTTGGATTGAGGTTCCAGATTCCGCAGTTGCTGTTGAGGTCAGCGGCGGACTCGACTCGGCATTGGTGGCTTCGCGCACGGCATTCGCCAGCACAAGGCGGCTCCGCAGCTACGGCGTGGCGCTGGTCGACGGTGCTGCGCGCGGTCAGGATGCGCGCCGCTCAGAGATCATGGAACGCTTCCATCTCATCGACACCGCGATACCGATGGCAGAGTTTCTGCCGCTCGCCCCAGGAAGTTGTCGCCTCGATCGTCGTGCGCCATCGCTGCCTTGGGAGGAGGGCTACTATGAAGTGTTTGACGCTTTGCTCAGGCGTGCGGCGGCCGATGGCATCAATGTATTGCTCACGGGTTTCGGTGGCGACGAGCTCTGCGGATTGAGACCTTCCGAACTTCGAGCTATTCGCGCGGCGTCTGGTCTGGCGCCGGCGGTAGTTGAACAAGATCCTGCGCCAGTTTTCTTGAGTCCGCGAGCTCGAGAAATGCTCGACGAATCGCTCGATCTTCCGCCGCGAGCAGCGTCATCCGAATCGTCCATTGAATGCGCCGCGCTCAGTGCGGCGCGATATCTGCGCCACGGCATATGGCCAGTTCATTCGCTGTGCACACCCGAGCTGGTCCATTTCTGTGCGCGACTGCCGCCACATTGGCGCCAACGGCGCCGGATCGAGCGCGACGCACTGACCCACGCCGGATTGTCGGCGCGCGTGACCCATCCGAGCGACGTCGACAATTTTGTTCCCGCAATGGTTGCGGCCCTCAGAGGTCCGGCGCACAAAGTCGTTCGCGGGCTCCTCCAGGCACCGCTGCTGCACGAAATGGGCATCGTCGATCGCGACCGGCTCGTGAGCGCCTTTGACCGCTGGTGCGACGCCGGCCGGCCCGACGATGCGGTGCACTTTCTTGCTGCCGCAGTGACTGAGCTTTGCTTGAAAGGCATGGCGTAGCCACTGCTTATCTCAAGAGCAACTTCACGCGGCCGCCCCCCCCCCGCGTTCTGATGCGTGCGCGCCTGTCACTGGTCACCGGTCAACCCGGTGGCGACGTCAATCGCCGGGCGACGTTGCGGCCTTGGCTGTTGGTGTCGCAACTCAGTTCCCCTGGGTCCGGCACATTGCCAACGCGTCGCAGAAAATCAACAAAAACAAGCATTTGAGATCCGACAGATTTCCATCAGGTCAATTTCGTCGTGATCGGATACCGACAGGTTTCCAAAAGGCGAGCCATCGATAAGGCGCAGATGCTGCAGTCGTGCAGCGCTGATTGCGTCGCAACCGAAATCGGAGTTCACCGCGCATCAGTAGCACGTCCATCCCGAGTCTATTGCCAAGCCAGCCCGGTTTCTGCGCTGGCGCGATAGGGCAACACAGGGTACGCAATTCAGCCAGCGACCACGGAGCCTAGTCATGCAGCAGTACCACCAAATTGTATCTGTGAATTTTCAGGGTGTTGTCGTTGTGTTCGGTCGCGCGGTCGCTGGCAATCGCGAGATTCATTTCGACGTTCTCGGCCCAGATGTCGATGTCAACGATGATGAGTTGAACTGGTCTGGGTTCACCGCCGTCGAGTTCACGAGCCAGGTTCGGCAGGTTGGCATGAGCCTGATCACGCTGGCATGTGAACCGTCAACCCTGGAACCGTCGACCGAGCCATTCAGGGTTGTTACGGATCAAAAGTACATTTCGGTTATCCAGCAGTCCAAGCGCGGCACGCTCTATGTCAACCGATTTCGTTTGCTCAAGAACAAGTCCGGCACTGACCAGAAAATCACCGAGTACGCACTAACACCGGCTTGGGAAGTGCGCTACGCGCGCAGCCACAAGGAAGACGTTCCGGCCGACAAATCCGACAAGCAAGACTTTCTCGATCCAGACGCCAAGCCATTTTTGGAACCGTCGCTGGAGCTGTCGATGATCAACGGCGTGACCCTCGGCAACTTCGACGTAGTGCTATTGCCGGTGGCTGGCAGCGCAAGCTTTGCCTGGCAGTTTCTAGTTCTAGATGCGGCGGGGACAGGGGTCAGTCTCTTCAACTTCCCTGCCACCGACAATGGCTTGTTCGACATCGCCGGCAAGACTGTTGGCAGCGACCTGCAAATTCTCCCGGATAGCACGTTCGGTGTGGCCAAAGCCGGAACGACCACACCCATGGCGATCACCGCGGCGCCGCGCGCGGTCATCTACGTTAAGCACGAAAAAGTGCTGCAGCCCGACGGTACCAGCGTCGGTGTACGCCGTGCCTCACGGGTCATGATTACGCTCACCGTGGCCGACGGTGCGAATGTCGCCACTGCAACTGTGGACTCAGCCATAGGCGTGGATGGGACCATGGCGAATCTCGATGGCGTGATCGTTACCTCCAACATCGTCCCGGCAGAGTTCGATCTTCGTTTTGATGGCGTATCGAGTGTCCACTTGCTGCCGCCAAGCGTGGGCGCCAATCCGCTTGCTATCGCCGGACCGTTCGAGATCAATCTGCTGCTGGCGCCCGGCACGATGGGCGATGGCCTTCGAATACTGGGTGGGGTAGACACGGCCCCCGAACGTCTTGCGCCCTACGTTGCCATTGTCGACGGGGACAAGATCGAAATCGGCTTTGGCAACGGCAGCGCGCGCGTCAGTTGTCGGAGCCTGCATCAAGTGCTGTTCACCGACGTGTGGACTGATCTACAGATCGCATACAAAGGTGTCGGCGATGCCCCGTTCAGTTTGAAGGTGAACGGCTCGATGGTACCGCTGACGTCGTCGGCCACCACCGCTGAACCCGCTGGTACGCCGGTGTCTTTGGTGGGCGCCGCCAATGGCGGCTTTGTCGGAGCCGTCAAATCCCTGGAGATCAAAGTGGGCGGCACAAGCGTCGTGCTGCTCAACTGCAATAGCGTGAACTACAACGTCAGTCCACCTACGACCCCGAATCAGGCGCCGTCGGGCGTCGTCGCAACGGTTGATGGCGCACGACTGGCGCCTTCGGCTTCGCCGATCAACAGCGACATGAGCGGCGAGTTCTACATCGACGCAACCGGTCTGACCTACTACGCAGGGCTTGCGGACTTTATCCGGCCGCGTTCGCCGACCTGCTTGATTGAAGGTTCCGACGGCTTGCTCCACCTGTACTACCAGGGCGACGCGAACGACCTCACCGTCGCGCAGTTTTCGACGCAATCGGCGCGGGCAACTTTTACAGTCGATTGGACGACTCAATGGGGAAGTACCTACCGACGGGCGATCTCTTCGGGCGCATCTGCAACGTCGGCTGTGCTGCACCATGGCTGGCGATCTGAATCGTGGAAGCCCGCTGCGGCGCGCTTGTTGGTAGCCCCAGATGCAACACAGAGCGGCTTCTTGAACTTCGTCGCTCATCGTGTCGGCACCTATATGAACGGAACTCGGATCAGCGTCGTCGAATCTTCCGTTTCGCCGTTGCTTTGCGACATCACGGTGGACGCCGCCCGGAACGCCGGCACAGAAACGTGGAGCGGCCTGCCAAGAAATGTCGAGCTGTTGTCGCAGATATGGAATGGAGCCGGGTGCAACAACCCCGATGATCCGAACGTGCTCAACCAATCGCAACCGTACTTTGACTATGCGGGCGTCGCCCCGGCGGTATTGGTACCCACGCAAGACAGCGGCAACGGCAGTTTCTTTCTCATAACGTCAGTTCCGCAATTGCCAGTCACTTTGGCTTCTGTAGCTGTCGCAGCCGGCACGGTATCGGAGTTCGTCGCCATCGATGCGAAGATCGCCGCACCGCCTCGGTGGCCCACTGAGGCCACGATCAATCAACATTGGCCCTCAGTCCCGTCGAGTCCTCGGGCATTGCTCGACGTGTTTGCCGGCAAATCTACGCACTACAACTACAACTCAGTGAGCACCCCGGGCAGCCGAGCCTACGGGCTCGCGATGAGCGTGGCACGATCGGATGAACAAGTCGGTCACGTATTGGTTTTTGTGCGCGACGAACAAGCAGACTTCTCCATTGTCATTGCGCAAGGCAGCGCTGCGGCACTGTGCAACGTGGTGATCTGTGGCGAGAGCTTGCCGAATGTTCCGCGAGAGCAGTCTGCATTTGTCCGCGTACTCAACGGCGATGCCAACGACTACCCGTACCCTTCAGGCTACCAGAGTGGTTTGGCGACGAAGATCTTTGCCCTGGGCAACGGCTTGAGCGCTGAGTTGGTGAACACGTCGGCTGCGTCGCCAGGCGGTGCGTTCGCGTACTGCGGTCTGTTGCGCGTTTTGTTTCAGGGGCAGAGCTACGATGCCCCGGGAATGGCAGCCCAAGCCTTGACCGCAGCTGCGGTGATTCAGCGAGCGCGCTTGGCGTTCAAGCAACGCGTCGACTCCATTCGAGGCTCGCTGCTTTTTGGCGCCATTGTGGCGTCGCCGCCGACCAATGGTGGCATCGCTCGACTGAGTGACACGGCGGTACACCAAGGCGGAATTGCGCCAGTGATGACCCCCGGCGTGAACGGCGGCTGGATGCCGATCCCGCCGAGTTTCAGCTTGAGCCTGAATCAGTCAAGCAAACCCAACTACGTCGCCTTCAATATCGATAAGGCGTTCTCGCCGTCAGATCAGTTGGCGATTCTCTCGGATCTGACGCTGGAAGCCTGGTTGGCCCCGAACGAGAATCGTATCAGCTCGTTATCGCGGGCGTTGACGTACAACGTCATCGGCAATCGCCAACACCCTGATCTGCCTGTGCAATACATGCTCGGCGCGCGTCAGGGCCCGGCGCTGGTCACATCGGCGAGCACCTATGTATCGAGCTCGTTCAACTTCAAGCCGCCTGCTTTATCGCTGCAGGTGTATGTCAACCTCAAAAATGGCGATGCATCCGGCACCGTCCTCACTGTCTCGCAGGTGCGCGGAAGTCAAGAGTATGTTGCGCTAGCCATCGACGAATACGGCAAAGCCGTACTGACCTTTCTACAGACTGCAGCGCGTCTCGAGACAGCGCAGCCGCTGCAGCGGAATACCTGGGTGTGCTTGACCGCAGTAGTGGCGGATGCCGGCCAGGGTAACGTGACGCTCAAGCTATCGGTCAATGCCGGCCTGCCGATCAAGACCACGGCGAAAAACACCTTCAACGGCGATCTCGGTGCACTGACGCTGGGCAGCAACTCCAACATGGGTTTGCCGGCGAATCTCAATGGTGTGGCGTTCTGGCAGCGGGCGCTGACCGACGGCGAGATGCAAAACAGCTACAGCTACGGCTTTCCCGATACCGATTCGATGCTTGGAATTCGCTGGAATCTCGCTGAAGGAGACGGCACGAAAGTCATCAACTCGGCTGCGACAGGGAGCGCTTACGACGCGGAAGTCATCAACCCATCAAGCCCGGGTTGGAGCAGCCAAGGCGCATTCCAGGTGCCGTATGCAGGACGTAACGAACTCGTGCTCGCCTCGAATCGAATTCTCAAGGGCTGGACACACGTCGCGCTGACATCCAGCCAGGGCCATGCGTTGAGGTTGACAGGCAAGAACTACGGAAAAGTGACAGACGGCGACGCCTTCAACCCGTCCAGTACCTTCGCATTGGAAACCTGGGTTGCCCCTTCTGCTTTGAACCGCAAGCAAGTGCTCCTGGAGAAGCCTGGTAGCTACTCTCTGTACATCAGCACACTCGGACAAGTCTGCCTGGCGGTGCAGATGCAGCAGGACGGGGCCAATTTCGACGATCCCCCGATCAATTTCACTTACGAGGTCAAATTCGCAATCGGCGCACTAGTGACGTCGTATGTCGCCCTGAACTTCAGCACCGGAACGGTGCCCAACGACAAAGGCAGCAAAGAGTATGTAGATCAGAAGTACTTCATACGGGCCACGCTTTATTTGAACGGCAAGCAGGTCGCGGAGCAGTACAAAAACGACCTGACCCGCCCCGCATCTGTGCGGGCCGAATCTTCCTCCTTCTACCTGGGCGTCGACCGGGATCTGAGTTTCAGCTACGAGGGGCTGATTTCGCACGTGCGGGTCTGGAACCGCACGCTAACGATCGACTACCTGGCGCGGACTTTCGGCCTTCGCCAAACGCCAACCTCTTTGGACGGCGTGATCGCCGCCTGGGACTTCAACGAGATGCAAGGGACCACGGCGCAGGATCTCACTGGAAACAATGCGCTGGTTTTGACCAGCAATCAGTTGTGGTCGATCTGGCAGGACGTCTCACAAGCCAAGATCGTCGTCAACGGTAGAGACAGCCTGCCCGTCCGCGTAAGCGCCGCTGACGTCGGCGGCTATCAGGACACGCAGATGACCATCGGAGGCGCACTTCGAGGCGCGGTCCTGACATCGCCATTTAGTGGACAGATCGACGACGTGCGCCTGTTCTCAACACGCCTTACTGAGCAACAGATTCGCGAAAGCATGAATAAAGCGCTGACAGGATCCGAAGACCACCTTGCCGCCTATTGGCGAATAGAAGCAGGTTCCGGTCTCACTTTGTTCGACATGACCGGATATGGAAACAACGGAAAACTACAGCCAGCCAATAGCCCACCGCTATGGAGTGGCTGGTCAGCGCCCATCCAGAACGAAGCACAATATGTCGTTAATGGATTGGGCGGGACCCCAACCTATTTTGTCGCGACTATCAGCGGTCAGCCCTCGGTCATCGAATACGCCAGCGCCGAACGCGACGCTTATGGAAAGATCTTCAGCGTGTTGAAACGCGGTTATTTCTTCCCAAATAGTGAGGGAATAACGGAACTTGAAACAGGTTATAAAGTAGGTGATTTGGATACCATATTCTTGGGCCAGGTTCAAAGCAAGCCAACAATTATAGGGTATATCGAAGGCGGCCCGCCCTTGCCAAGCGAAAACCAGACCCTTGCCTTTTGGGACGGTGACGGTGGCGGGCCGGCGTTCGGATATGACACGGCTTGTTCCGTAACCTACATGGAAAGTGAAACGAAAAGTTGGACGTTCACTGGCAACAAAACCTCTACATTCAGCGGCGAACTGAATCTGAGTGGTGGACTGTACCAGGTAAGCAAGAGCTCAGTTTCCGTCGGACTCGGCGCTGAGGCTGAAACTCGAATCCTTGAAACCAACATTCGTGGCGGAATCAAAACTGCACTTTCCGGTCGCCTCGGCGATGAAATGCTGACCGATCAGAATCACTCGAGCAGTGTCAATCTCTCAACTTCGATGACGCCCTCCGGAACCTGGGAGGCAGCAGATGCGTTGCTCAATCCTGTAGTTGGGAGGCGCTACATCCAAAACAACATCGGCATTGCCTTGGTTAAATCATCAACGGCAGATCTTTATATGCAGGCCCTCAAGGGCACGCAGACCCCAGTTGGCTATGTGCTGGCGCCAAATCTTACCATTCCGGTGGATACCAACATCATCGATTTTCCGATCAATCCTCGATATGTGAAAAATGGCACGCTGGATGGAAAGGTCGGTCTGGTTAATGATCCGGATTATCCAGAGGCAAATAGTGAGCGAGGAAGCTATTTCAAACCATTGGAGGCTTATAGTCTAAAGCGAAGAATCGAGAAACAGGAACAGCAGCTCAAGGCGTATTACGATCAGTTCGACATAACCAAGTACCGTCATATAGCATCCATGGAGAAATTGCTCGAAAAACTAAAATCCAATCAATTTTACGACTTCGCCAAAAACAAAAATCTACGCAGCCTCTACAACAACTATGTATGGACCGCCGCCGGGGGATTGCACAAGGAAGAGCACAGTTTCGCCAATAGTTACAGCGAAACCTATACCGGAACCAGCGAACTGACGTTCGCGGCTGGGCTGATGTTCAGCGCCGATATCGGCACTCCATTCGGTGGCTATTTTATCGAAGCCGATACGCTGCTCGGAAACACGTGGACCATGACAGCCTCAAAGACGGAAGCACTGTCCAACGGTTTCTCGCTGCTTTGCGAAATTAGTCCAACCAACTTTCTGCCTGCGCCAATACTGACGATGGAAGATGGAACTCTCACCTTTAATGGCTACGAAAGTAGCGCCGCACCAGGCAAAGTGGACGCTTATCGTTACATGTCATTCTTGCTATCTCCAGGCGCGGAGAACTTTGCGGCATTGAGCAGTGTTGTCGATCAGAATTGGCTACGGAATTCAACATCGGCCGCAGCCGCAGCAATGCGGGAAGCGATGGAAAATCCTAGTGAGCCGTGGCGTGTTTTATACAGAACCACTTTCGTTAGTCGGGTTCCGGCACCGTTTCAGCCGGTCAAAGATAATACTTCTGCTCCAAACATTGTACCTCCTGCTAACCTGCCATCGAATTATTGGCTGGTTTCATTAATCGATGATCAAATCCAAAACCCGAGTCCCACGCGACTTGAGATTGGGAAGGCAATTGACACGGTCTTGGGTAGCCCTGGAGCCGAACCAGGTCTGCTCAAGGACTTGATCGCGTGGTGGTCTGATTTCTATTCGGTGGCAAATGTTTACGGTACGGCTGAATTCGTGGAGCTGGCGGAGTTGCGTGTGGACCTCCTGAATTACATGACCAGTAAATACGAAGCAGAGAAATACCGCAACAATTGATTAATAAATCAAATAAGGGAGTTAAAGTCATGTCTGACGAAACAAGTTTCGCGGTCACTGGAGTGTATTCTGGTCTGCATATATCCGCCGCTGGTACTGGAGGTTTACTTAGCGTAACCTCGGAAATTTCGGCGAGCACGGGCTACGCGATTTCTTCGCGGAAAGACGGCGCGGTCCCCTATACCGAGTTGACTGCAGTCAATACACAGCCGGCGGAAGATCCAGCAAGTCTGGTTGTGACCGCCCACTATGGTCAGCTGGTGGCTCTGGATGAGTTGGATATGGATGTCCATTACACGGATGTTCCGGCAAATACTCAAGTATCAGTTGACACGACGAATCAAAAGCTTGAGATATCTCGTCAATCGATCAAGGGAACGGGTCTGATTGGCTCGGCGAGTAAAGAGCAAGACGCTTTCGCGATGGATCTTAAGTTGAGTCTGTGGGTAAATAATCCTAGTGGGCTGAAAGCGACTTCTGCGCTCGTGCTCAGCTTTTCCAGCATTAGTGGCGGAGATGGTTCGCCGGTTAGAAAGACGCTCTTGCAGAAAATCAAGATCAATCTCTTTAGTTAAATGGAGCAAAGGTCATGGCTAACGAAACATGGCAGGGAATCGTCGTCCGCGCAAATATTGGCGAGGGTGGCACGGTGCCGCGGAAATCGTCGTCGAATTCACCAGATATTATTCTTGGCGGCAAGTTGCCGTTTGAGGATCCGTCGGTTTTGACGAGCCCGGCGAATTATAACAATGCGTACGATAACAGGCTCTATATCGGGTGGCCGAATTATCTGTATGTGCGTGGGAAGAATTATACAGATTCTGATTTGTCGGGCGCATGGAACTTGTTTTTTTCGACGCCTAACATTTTGTTGTACCCGTATCTGTGGCAAAATAATCCGCTAAAAACGTCATCAGGAAACCAGAATCCGCCGTTCGTTATCAAAGCTGGTGCCATCGGCGCCTCGACCGATGCGTTCACCTGGGTCCCTCCTGATACTTCGGATCATTATTGCATGATCGCCGTTGCGGTGACTCCCGGACACGATAATCCGCTGAAGGGTGTGAACAATATAACTGATCTGGCAAGTGTGCTTGCAAATAACCCGAACATTGCGCAGCGCAATGTTCAGATGGTAAGAGGCGATGTGCCGACGGTTGTTAGCTACGCTGGGTACAACCAGGGTTCGGAAGGCGCTTTGGTGGACCTTGCTGTGGTTTTTGAAAACATTCCTAAGGGTAGTTCATATACCGTTTCATCGGGGACCATACTTAATGGGAAGTCGCTGAGTCATTCTGACAGCAACACACAGGACAATGACTTTAAGTATGCTTGGGTTAATCAGGATATTCCCGCCAATTGGGCGACGCGATTTGTTATCACGCTCGTTTTTGGTAAAGATTGGACGAACATACCAGCGGGGAAGTATCCACAGGTGACAATTAGAGGTGAGTTGGTGCAGTCGAGCAAGGACCGGCTCTATCATCATCCGATGGCATATCATCCGGATATTCACCCAGAAACCAAACGGGTTCGGTTGGATGAGGATGGAGGGCCCGTAAAAGTGATCGAGGCGGGCAGTGTTATTACCAGATACTCGGACGTTCCTCGCAGGTAACGCGCTCGCTGTTGCTGTGGTTCGACCTTTGGGGTGCCGGGCTTTTTGAAGTCCGGCACTTTCGGCCGGCGCGTTTTGAGAGAGGTTGTGCGCGCAAGCGAGCGGGCTTCCTCAACAATGCGAAACCGAGTCGGTTTGTGCGCGCTGGTCGGAGTGGAGAACTTGATGGACGTATCCTTGCTTCGATGTGCATCGGCAACCAAGGATCGCAGTGATCTCCGCTATTTCCGATAGTCGCCCATTAGCCGAACGCATGCGACCGGGTTCGCTTGATGAGGTGGTTGGTCAGTTGCACTTGCTCGCGCCGGGAAAGCCCTTGCGCCGCGCGATTGAGCAAGGTCACTTGCACTCGATGATTCTGTGGGGGCCGCCGGGCTGCGGGAAGACGACACTCGCTAAGCTCTGCGCTCACGCCACGAGTGCGGCGTTTTTGCAAGTCTCGGCGGTACTCGCAGGAGTTGCCGATGTGCGCCGTGCGGTTGCGGAAGCGCAGGCGCGACGAGATATGGGTGGACGCACCGTCTTGTTCGTCGATGAAGTGCATCGCTTCAACAAGGCGCAGCAAGATGCTTTTTTGCCTCACGTCGAAAGCGGCATGATCACGCTGATCGGCGCCACGACTGAGAATCCCTCCTTTGAAGTTGTTGGCGCGTTGTTATCGCGCTGTCGCGTGCATGTACTCAAGCCACTGACCGCTGAGGACATTGTCTCTGCACTACAGGCAGCGCTCCGCGATGCTCGCGGGTTGGCGCATATGGACCTTCGCGCACATGCGGAGGCGCTGCTGACCATCGCAGAGTTCGCCGACGGCGATGTGCGCCGTGCACTGACGTTGCTTGAAGTCATCGCGGATGGAATGTCGGTAGGCGATGCGCTGACCGAGGCGCACGTTTTGGCCGCAGCCGGCGACAAACGCCGCCGCTTCGACAAAGGCGGCGAGGCGTTTTATGACCAGATCTCAGCGCTGCACAAAACGCTGCGCAGCTCCAATCCCGATGCCGCGTTGTATTGGTTTTGTCGAATGCTCGATGGCGGCACTGATGCCAACTATCTTGCAAGACGCTTGACCCGTTTCGCCAGCGAGGACATCGGCAATGCCGATCCGCGCGCATTGACGCTGGCGCTCGATGCCTGGCAAAGCTACGAGCGCCTGGGATCGCCTGAAGGCGAGGTTGCGCTCGCGCAGTTGGTGATTTATTTGGCGGTCGCACCGAAGAGCAACGCTTGCTATCGCGCTTACAAGAACGCTGTCGCGCTGGTGCAGGAAAGCGGCAGCGATGAGGTGCCGATGGCACTGCGCAACGCGCCAACGAAGCTGATGAAAGGCCTGGGTTACGGCAAAGGCTATCAATACGATCATGACCGCGACGATGGTGTTGTCTACGAGCAACTTGGTTTCCCGGAAACGGTGGGTGAGCGCGAGTTGTACACGCCAACGGATCGTGGATTGGAAGCCAAGGTCGGCGAGCGCTTGCGGTGGATTCGAGAGCGGCGAGCGCAGCGGTAGGCAGGGTTCTCGGTTCTTGGTTGTCGGTGCTCCTGGATCCTCGGTCCCATTCATGCGACGCTGTCGCTAGTGGGTACGCGGACCATGGTCCGCAGCTTTTGACGCTGGCCGTTTGTGCCCGAGATATCTGCAGACTAAACATGCGGACCATGGTCCGCGTACCGAACTACAACCGAGAACCAACAACCGATATCCAACAATCCCAATGCCGCTACTCACGCAATCCTTACTCGTCGCCCTCGGCGGCGCCGCCGGCTCGCTGACACGCTTCTGGATGGCGCTGATCGTGGTTCGATTTGCCGGTGGCCCATCGCCGCTGGCGACGTTCGTGGTCAACGTGGTCGGCTGCTCTTTGGCCGGCGCATTGCTCGCGCGCACGCTGGGGCGGGACGATGTCGTGGGGCTTCAGTCCCTGATCCTGATCGGCTTTCTCGGTGGCCTGACAACTTTCTCGAGCTTCTCGCTGGACACGCTTTCGCTGGTGCGGGCAGGGCAGGGCAAATGGGCCTTGCTCTATGTGTGCGCGAGTGTTTTCGTTTCGCTCGGCGCCGCGGCTTTGGCGTTTGCGCTGGTGCGGCGAATGTAGGGGCGCGATGAACCGCGCCCCAGCGGCGTCGCGCCAGGGCGCGACGCACAACGTCAAACGCGCTCGATGATGCCGGCGAAGCCCATGCCGGTGCCGATGCACATCGTCACCATGCCGTACTTTTGCTGACGCCGACGCAAACCATGCACAACGGTTGCGGTGCGGATGGCGCCCGTGGCTCCCAGGGGATGGCCAAGTGCAATGGCGCCGCCGAGCGGATTGACCTTGCTTGGATCAAGGTTCGAGTCGCGCATCACGGCCAGCGCTTGCGCGGCGAAGGCTTCATTGAGTTCGATCCAGTCGATATCCGCAATGTTGATGCCTGTCAGCTTGGCGACTTTTGGAATCGCTTCCTTTGGGCCAATACCCATGATCTCTGGCGGCACGCCGGCAACCGAATAACCTACCCAGCGTGCGAGCGGCGTTAAGCCCATTTCCTTGACGGCGCGCTCGCTGGCGAGCAATACCGCGCCTGCGCCATCGCTCATCTGCGAGGAGTTGCCGGCCGTGACGCTGCCGCCTTGCTTGAACACGGCGCGCAGTTTGTTTAGCGCCTCGACGTTAGTGTCTTTGCGCGGGCCTTCGTCGGTATCGAGCTTGCGCGAGTCGTTCTTGAAGCCACGAGAGGCAAGATCGGGGTAGTGATCGTCGAGCAGGAACGGCAGGATTTCATCGCGGAACTCGCCTTTTTCAATCGCCGCAATGGCTTTCTGGTGCGAGTTGTAAGCGAATACGTCCTGATCTTCGCGCGAAACGTTCCAGCGTTCAGCGACCTTCTCGGCGGTGATGCCCATGCCATAGGCGATGGCGACGTGATCGTCCTTGAAAATGGCCGGATTGAATGCCGGCTTGCCGCCCATCATCGGCACCATGCTCATGCTTTCGGTGCCGCCCGCAAGCATGAGGTCGGCTTCGCCCAAGCGAATACGATCGGCCGCGGTAGCCACGGCCTGGCTGCCGGAGGAGCAGAAGCGGTTAATAGTCATCGCTGCCACGGTGTTCGGCAGGCCGGCCAGCAGCACCGCGATACGCGCGACGTTCATGCCTTGCTCGCCTTCAGGCATCGCGCAGCCGATGATGGCATCGTCGATGCGCTTGACGTCGACGCCCGGGGCCGCGGCGACCGCTCCGCGCAATGCGTGTGCGAGCAAATCGTCGGGCCGGGTATTGCGGAACATCCCCTTCGGCGCCTTGCCCACCGGCGTGCGGACCGCGGAGACGATGTAAGCATCTTGTACTTGACGGGACATGGTGGTTCCTCTTCGGTTGTCCTTTGGCTGGTCTGTCGGATTTCGATGTGTCGATGACGGAGCCAGATCAGCCCCCTCTCCCGACTGGGCGGGAGAGGGCTGGGGTGAGGGTGGGGCAGCTGCAACAGAGCGCTCCGTAGCCGCGCCCCACCCTCACCCGGCGCTGCGCGCCGACCTCTCCCGCCCAAGCGGGAGAGGCAAAAGCGATGGATCGAGAGCGACTGCAATGCGCCATATGCGAACTCAGTTTCGCAACGGCTTGCCGGTACGCATCGTGTGCGCAACGCGGGCTTGGGTGAGCGGCATCTGCGCGAGCGCAACGAAGTGCTTGCGCTCGAGGTTGAGCAGCCACTCTTCGTCGACTTCGGAGCCGCGCTCGACCTCGCCGCCGCACAGTACGGTGGCAATGCGCGAGGCCACTTCGACGTCATGTTGCGACACGAATCCGCCTTCGAGCATGTTGGTCAGCAGGGCGCGAATGGTTGCGGTACCGATGTCGCCAGCGACGCGAATGGCTTTGGCTGGCATCGGCGGGCGATAACCCGATCGCGCCAAGGCCAGTGCTTCGTTCTTCGCCACGTAAAGCAGTTCATCCTTGTTGGCGATGACCGGATCGGTGGCGCGGACCAGCTTCATTTCCTTGGCCTCCAGCGCGCTGGTGGCCACTTTGGCCATCGCCGGCACTTCGAAGATGGTTTGAATCTGCTGGAACACGTCGCCGCCAATCGCGGTATTTGCCGAGCGCAATGCCAGCTCTTTCAGACCTCCGCCAGCGGGCAGCAGGCCTACGCCAGCTTCGACTAGACCGATGTAGCTTTCAAGCGCAAACACCGCCTTGGCCGCATGCATCTGGAACTCGCAGCCGCCACCCAGGCACATGCCGCGCACGGCTGCCACGACCGGCACCAGCGCGTACTTGATACGCATGCTGGTGGCCTGGAAGTACGCTACCGCTTGCTCGAACTCATCGAAGCGCCCAGCGGCGAGTGCCGGCATCGCGTCTTTGAGATCGGCGCCAGCGCTGAATGGCTCACCGGTCTGCCAGATGACCAGGGCATCGTAATTCTTCTCAGCTTCGGCGATGGCCTGATGGATGCCGTCCAGCACGCCCTTGCCGATGGTGTTCATCTTGCTCTTGAAGCTCAAGATCGCAACGCTGTCGCCCTGATGCCAGCAGCGCACCGCGTCGGTCTCGAAGATGGTGGTGCCTTGATCGAAGCTTTCGGTGTAGATCGCGTCCGGGAAATGCTGGCGCTGATACACTGCCAGATTGGAGCGCGGCACCAGCGCATTCGCCTTGGGCGAGTAAGAACCATTGGCGCCGTGCACGCCGGCATCGCCGCGTGCCAGCACCCACGCGGGCAACGGCGTATCGCTCATGGTCTTGCCGGCCTTGATATCGGCCTCGATCCAGCCGGCTACCTGCATCCATCCCGCCTGCTGCCAGATCTCGAACGGGCCTTGCTCCCAGCCGTAACCCCAACGGATCGCGAAATCGACGTCGCGCGCGCTCTCGGCGATGTGCTCCAGTTGCACCGCGCAATAGTGGAATAAATCTCGGAAGCACGACCACATGAACTGGGCTTGTTTGTCTTCCGACGTACGCAGCGCCTCCAGGCGCGCGGCCCAGCCTTTCTGGCGCAATGCACCCTCGGCTTCGGCGCTGGCTTCGCCCGCGCTCGGACGGTAGTCCTGCGTTTTGAGATCGAGCACTTCGATCACATCGCCCTTCTTGCGGAAGAAACCGGCTTTGGTCTTCTGCCCGAGCGCGCCTTTGTCGATCAACGCCTTCAACCACACCGGCGCTTTGAAGTACTTGTGCCAGGGATCGTCCGGCAGCGTGTCGTCCATGGTCTTGATCGTATGCGCCATGGTGTCCAGGCCCACCACATCGCTGGTGCGGTAGGTGGCGCTTTTCGCCCGACCAATCAGCGTGCCGGTCAGCGCATCGACTTCATCGAAACCGAGGCCAAATTGCTCCGTGTGGTACATCGTCGAGGCAATGGAGAACACGCCGATGCGATTGCCGATGAAGTTCGGCGTGTCCTTGGCGCGCACCACGCGTTTGCCGAGGGTCGTGACCACGAAGGATTCCAGCGCGTCGATCACGCCAGGGTCGGTGCTCACGGTCGGAATCAACTCGACGAGATGCATGTAACGCGGCGGGTTGAAGAAATGGATGCCGCAAAAGCGCCCTCGCAACCCATCGGGCAACGCTTCGGAGAGCTTGGTGATCGACAGGCCGGAGGTGTTGCTCGCCAGCACCGCGCGCTCGTTCACGAACGGCGCAATCTTGCTGTACAGCGACAGCTTGATATCCATGCGCTCGGCAACCGCTTCGATGATCAAGTCGCAATCGCGCAACAGCTCAAGATGATCGTCGTAATTTGCTGGCGTGATTTCTGCCGGAACGCTTTTGAGGCCGATAGGGGAGGGGCTCAGCTTCGACAAGTTAGCGATGGCTTTGTCGACCATGCCATTGCGCGGACCCTCTTTGGCCGGCAGTTCAAAAAGGACGGCGGGTACGCCGCAATTAACGAGGTGCGCAGCGATTTGCGCACCCATGACGCCGGCGCCAAGAACGGCAGCCTTGCGGACCAGTAACTTCTGCTCGGGCATAAAGGAGACCTGGGTGATCGAGAGGTGGAAACGGCGGGCGATGATGATGCCCTGGGATTAGACTATACGCTCGCGTATGGCAGATGCGCTCGCACATCCTTGCGGCCCGCATTATTTCCGACTTCGATGGCGGCCGGTGACCTGGCCGCCGATCTGCTATTCGAACCCGTTGGCAAAATCGAAGGTGGCGTTGACCGGAGCCGTGAAGCTAGTGTGGTGTCCCAAGAGTAAGGTGAACAATTTCCGCGCCTTTCGGCCCGAATGCTGCGTTGCTCGTCGTCGCCATAGCGCTGCTATGACTCCTCCTCTCGTCTTGCCTCGGGCCGAAATCCATCGGAAATTTAGTTCACCTTACTCTTGGGACACGACACTAGGTGCTGAAGCGCCGCGTGAAAATATCAAAACCGCGGCTTGGCCAATACCGGACAACCCTTCGCGCGCTCGGTTGCGGCAGCGACGGTTGCGGCATCGCCCAACGCATCGCGCGTTTGCGCGATCAATAGCCAGTTGCGAACGCACCACTGGCCGACTTGTGCGCCATTGTCGTAACTTTTCATCGCCCATTTTTCCGCGGCCAGATAGTCGCCTTTGGCGAGCAGCGCTTCGGCCTTGCGCTGCAACAAGTGCGGATTGTCGGGCTCAATGCTGAGTGCGTCTTCCAGGTGCCGCAGCGCTGCTGAAAAATCGCCAGCCGTCTCGGCTTTGTCGGCCTCGTTGATCAAGAAGCCCACCGAAGGATCTTGCAGCGGGGCCACTTCAACGCGCGAGGGAGTCTGCGCGGCGGCCGCCCGCAGCTCACCCACGCGATCGCGCGCTGGCGGCGGTGGCGGCTCAGGCGGCGGCGGTGGCGCAGTTGCGCATCCGCCGAGTGCGGCGGCGAACAACACTGAAAACAATAGCCACGACCTCATGCTTCGCCTCGAACGTAAAGGCGATCGCCGATCGCCGCAAGGCGAACAATGCCGGCAAGACGCCAGCCAAGAAACGGGGTGTTCTTGCCGCGCGATGCCATCGTGGTGGTTTCGATCAAGCGTTCGTGATCGACGTCGATCAATGCAAAGTCGGGCAGGGCATCGGCCTCGATCAGCGGCGGCGCCATTCCGAGCACGCGACGTGGCGCAATCGCCGCGCGATCGATCCACTGTTCTATCGTCAAGACCCGGTTGGCGATCAAATTCAAACCAAGCCCCAGGAACGTATCGAGGCCGGATGCACCCGGTTCGGTGGCAGGAAAGGGTTTGAGCTTCGCATCTGCATCGTGCGGTTGGTGGTCGCTGCAGACCGCGTCGAGCGTGCCTTCCGCTAGCGCCGTCCGCAGCGCATCGCGGTCGTTCGCAGTGCGCAGCGGCGGCCGCAAGTGCGCTGCACTGCGGAACGGCAAGATATCGTTCTCATTCAGCAGCAGGTTGGGCATCGCCACATCGGCGGTAATCGGTAAACCGCGCGCTTTGGCAGCCGCAACCATGGCCGCGCCGCGCCCTGTCGAAATGCGCGCGAAGTGCGCGCGTACGCCAGTTTCCTCGATCAGCATCAGATCGCGCGCCAGCGCCAGCGTCTCGGTTGTCTCGGGAACGCCTGCCAATCCTTGGAGCGCGGCGACGCGTCCCTCGTGCGCCACGCCATCGGCACCGATCCAGGGATCGACGGCTTGTAGATGTACCGGCACGTCGAGCGAGGCTGCGTATTGCAATGCGCGGCGCAGTACGTTGTTGTTCCCGATCGGTCGACCGATATTGCCGGCGGCAATGCAGCCGGCGGCGCGCAGTGTGCCAAGTTCTGCGAGGGTTTCCTCGCCCATGCCGCGCGTGAGAGCGCCGATGACATGTACGGTAGCGCCGCGCGCCTCGCGTGCGCGGCGCAGAATCAGCTCGGTGACCGCCGTGCTGTCGACCACCGGCTCGGTGTCTGGCGGCAGCGTCAGGTGGGTAATGCCGTTGATCAGTGCGGCTGTGGCTTCGGAGCGAATGTCGGCCTTATGGGTCGCGCCCGGTTCGCGCAGGCGTGCCGCCAGATCGCATAGGCCGGGGATCAACCATGCGCCGCGCGCCTCGACCACTTGCGCGCCTCTGGTCAACGTCTCAGGCGGATCGAGCGCGATCACGCGGCCATGCGTGAACAACACATCGCCAATACGGTCGAGGTTCTGATGCGGAAATCGAAGGTGCGCGCCGCGGATCAGGAGGTTCATGCGGCCTCCTTAATCGCAGCGCCAAGAATCTGGCTCATCACCGCCATGCGCACCGCAAGCCCATTGGAGACCTGCTCCAGAATCACCGACTGTGGCCCATCGGCGACATCGCTGGCGATCTCGACGCCGCGGTTCATCGGCCCAGGGTGCATAACGATGGCATCTGGCTTTGCGCGCTTGAGCCGCTCGCGCGTGAGGCCATAGCGCTTGAAGTATTCGCCCTCCGACGGCACCAACGCGCCGCGCATCCGCTCTTTTTGCAACCGCAGCATGATCACCACGTCGCAGTCGGCGATGCCTTGATCGAAATCGGTGAAAACGCGAACGCCCAGCTCGTCCAGGGTGGGCGGCAGCAGCGTACGCGGGCCAATCGCGCGGAGCTCCCCGATGCCCAGCGCGCCCAGGCAAGTCAATCCTGAACGCGCTACTCGTGAGTGCAGTAAATCGCCCACCAGTGCGACGGTGAGTGCAGCGAAATCCGGTTTGTGGCGGCGAATCGTGTAGGCATCGAGCAGCGCTTGCGTCGGATGGGCGTGCCGGCCGTCGCCAGCGTTCAACACTGCCACACCATCCGAGGCATGTTCGGCGATGAAATGCGCTGCGCCGGAGTCGGGATGACGCACCACGAAAAGATCGCAGTGCATCGCCTCCAGCGTGGACAGTGTATCGAGCAGGCTCTCGCCCTTGCTCGTGGAGGAACTGCCGATGTCGATGTTGATCACGTCCGCCGACAAGCGTTCGGCGGCCAGCTCAAATGTGGTGCGCGTACGCGTGGAGGGTTCAAAGAACAGATTGCAGATCGTACGTCCACGCAGCAGCGGCAATTTCTTGTTACCGCGCAGTGCCACGGAGCGCAGCGCGTCGGCGCGATCGAGAATTTCCAGCAAAACCGGCTTGGGAATGCCGTCTATCGTCAGCAGGTGCTTGAGCCGCCCGGCCTCGTCGATCTGCAAACTCACGGTTGCGCCTCGATCAGTTCCAGGCGCAAGGGATCCGGGCCGCGCAGCTTGATCTGTTGATGCGGCTCCAGGTGCAATCGCGCGCCAATGGCTTGCGCTTCGATCGGCAGCTCGCGGCCGTTGCGCGCAATCAGCGCCGCGAGCGTGACGCTCGCCGGCCGACCGTAGTCGAACAATTCATTGAGCGCCGCGCGTACCGTGCGTCCGGAGTAAAGAACATCATCGACCAGCAGCAGATGTCGGCCTTCGATATCCCACGGAATGCGCGAGGGCCGAACCGTCGGGTGCAGGCCGTTGCGCGACAAATCGTCGCGATAGAAGCTGATGTCGAGCGCTCCGATCGGGTCGGTCAGTTGCAAGGATGTCGCCAGATGTTCGGCAAGCCAAACCCCTCCAGAATGGATGCCGACGATCAGCGGCTGCGGGCGCTGCGAGAGCGCTTGACGAACGCTGTCGACGAAAGCGGCGAGCAAAGGTTCAACGGCCGGCAATAGCAAGGTAATCCTCCAGAATGACGGCAGCAGCGTGCGCGTCGATGAGCGTCGCATCCTTGCGTTTGGCGAGGCCGCGGCTGCGCGTATCGGCGAATCGCCGCCGTGCGTTTTGGCTCGAGCCGCGCTCATCCTGAAGCGCGACCGGCAAACCATAGCGATTCGTCAGGCTTGCTGCGAACTCCCGCGCAGCAACGCTCATCGCCTGTTCACCGCCATCGCGCCCCAGCGGCAGACCAACGACCAGCGCTGCAGGTTGCCATTCCTTGATCAGCGCATCCAAGGCTGTCCACATCAAGTGTGCGGGGTGCATCGCTTGCGTTTTGATAGGTCTGGCGGTGCCGGTGAGTGCATTGCCCACCGCAATGCCGAGGTCGCGTGTGCCGAGGTCGAAGGCGAGCAAGGCGTGTGGGTTGGCTGTTGGTTCCTGGTTCTTGGTTGGGAGATCCGCAACTGCTCGGGTGGTTGGTTGCTGGTTCTCGGTTCCTGGATGGGTGTTTCGTAACCCATCGGCTTCTTGATTACGGGTTGTTGGTTCCAGGTTGGACGGGCGTTCCGCAATCGACTGGCTTGGCACCTGCTTCATACATTCTTCGTAGAAATCGCTACGTTTGGGTTCGTGATTGGTGTTCACGGGTTCTCGAACGTGCGATCCGCATCGGTTCAAACCGACAACCAAGAACCAACATCCGACAACCTGCCACTAAGCGTGACCCGCATACCCGCTGACGCGATGGATATCGATGCCGGTCAGTCGCGCTGCGGCTGCCCATCGGGCTTCGATTGGCGTATCGAACAGAATCGAATTGCTCGCCGGTACCGTCAACCAGGCGTTTTCCTTCATCTCGTTTTCGAGCTGCCCCGCACCCCATCCCGCATAGCCCAGCGCCACCATCACCCGCTGCGGGCCGCGGCCTTCGGCCATGGCCGCCAGCACATCGCGCGACGTCGTCACGCACAGCGCGTCGCTGACGCGAAACGTCGATTCCCAATGGCCGAAGGGTTCATGCAACACAAAGCCGCGATCCGTCTGGACGGGGCCGCCGGCATGCACTGGCAAGTCGGCGAGACCCGGCTGATGCGATTCGATCTGCATCTGTGCCAGCACTTCGCCCAGCTTGAACTGGCTCAGTCGATTGACGACGATGCCCAGCGCGCCGTCGGCATTGTGCTGGCACAGGAAGGTGACGCCACGCGAAAAATTGGGATCGGCCATGCCCGGCATGGCGATCAAGAACTGATTGGCGAGTGAGTTAGTGGTTTCCATGGAATGAGTCTACTCTGAAGGAATGTGAAGTCGTGTCGAAGGCCCCGAAAGTCAAGGCGATCCGACCAGCGGCGGTGTAAAGCGGCGTAACGGCTAGCCGTGTTGGCGGTCACAAACGAGAATGCGCACCCAGGGGATACTCTTTACACCTGATAGTTCGGCGGGGGCCTTATGACACTTCAGATCCGGCGCGCATGCTCGGCGATCGCGCTCGTGGGCGCATTGCTCATTGCATCGCCTGCCTTTTCGCAAACAGAAACCTTGTTCCGCGCGAACTTCGAAGACGTGACCGATGCGCCCGCGTCGGATGCCGAAGCGGCGCGGTTTTTGACCCAGGCTACGTTCGGCCCGACGCGCGCCGAAATCGCACGCCTGCGCGCCATCGGTTACGGGCAGTGGCTCGATCAGCAATTTTCGATGCCGCCCACGCTGACGCGTCCGTGGCTCGATCAGCTGGTGCTCGATCCGGCCTTTTCGCTGAATTCAGGGCATCGCGTCGACCGCTTCTACTGGCAGGCGTCCTTCGCACCGGACCAGTTGCGCCAGCGCATGGCGTTCGCGCTCAGCCAGATCCTGGTGGTGGCCGACTCCGGCGGTATCGATACCCGCATCATCGCCGAGTACGCCGACCTGCTGACGCGCAGCGCATTCGGCAATTACCGCACGCTGTTGGGGGACGTGACCTTCAGTCCGGCAATGGCCCAGTGGCTCACCTACGTGCGCAATCGCGCCGCATACCAATCGGGCACGCCGCCGACGACGATCCTGCCTGATGAGAACTACGCCCGCGAAGTCATGCAACTGTTCTCGTTCGGACTGATCCAGCGAAACATGGATTTCTCGCCGGTGTTATCGGGCGGGCAGCCGGTTCCGACGTACAACAACGACATCATCGCTCAGCTGGCGCGGGTGTTCACTGGCTTGAGCTACGGGCGCACGAACTTCACCAATACCAGTTTCGGCAACAACACTAATGTCGATCTGATGTTGCCGATGGTGTGTTTCCCGATGAATTCGAACAACACCAATTACAACGCCACCGGCCGCACCTATCACGACTTTGCGAGTAAGGCGATTTTCAACGGCATCACACTGCCTGCCGTAGCCGATTCAGAAGCAGGCTGCATGAGCGACATCAACGCTGCTTTGAATGCGATTGCCAATCACAGCTCGGTGCCGCCGTTCTATGCACGACAGTTGATCCAGCGCTTCACCACGTCCAATCCGTCGCCCGCCTACATCCAGCGTGTGGCCAACGTGTTCGTCAATAACGGGCAGGGCGTGCCCGGTGACTTGCGCGCCGTGTTGCGCGCGGTGTTGATGGATGCGGAAGCCCGCGGCACGCCAAGCGCGAACTTTGGCAAGCTGCGCGAGCCGGTGCTGCGTATGACGGCCTTGTGGCGCGCTTTGGATGTGGTGCAGGGACAGCCCGAAACTGGAAGCAATATCGGCAATATCAGCTCGACGATCGGTTTCTCTGGCGAGTTCGGGCAACGTCCGTACGGTTCGCCGTCGGTGTTCAACTTCTACGAACCGGACTATCAGCAACCGGGGCCGATCCAGACACAGAACTTGTACTCGCCGGAATTCCAGATTCTCAACGAGTCCTCGGTGTCGCGAATGAACAATCTGTTGCGCAGCCGAGCGGTGGACTGGTACGTCGGCGCGTCTGGTATGCAGGCCACCTGGCCGCTGGTGTCGTTCGCTCCGTACCTGCAGATCATGCAGCAGCCCGGCAATGCCACAACCTACGGTCAGCTGATCGATGAGTTGAACATTCGCCTGATGTACGGCTCGATGAGCACGGCAATGCGCACGACTTTAGTCAACATGCTCACTGCGCAAACCGCGCCGACGACCGACGCCAATCGCATCGATCGCATCCGTCAGGCCCTGCGCGTAATCATCTTCTCCCCCGAATTCGCGGTTCAGAAGTAAGGAGCACCAGCCATGTCACGTCAACAACGCGAAGCTCGCCGCGAGTTCTTGAAGAAGTTCGCCGCTCTCACCGCCTGCGGTTCGGCCATGTCGATGATTCCGCAACTGAAATTGATGCAGTCGGCGCTGGCGCAAACCGGACCTGAGGGCGATGCAGGTTATCGCGCATTGGTCTGCGTATTCCTGGGCGGCGGCAACGATGCCTTCAACTGGCTGATTCCGCGCGATAACACGCGCTATGCGGTCTATCAGGCGTCGCGGGGCACGGGCACCGGCGGTTTGGCGATAGATCAAGCATCGTTGCTTCCGATCAATCTCACCGGTCCCGGCGGCGCCGCGCTGCCGGGCGGTCATCAATATGGATTGCATCCGGCGTGCGCCGATTGGACGGCGGTGGATCGCAACGGCGTTCAGACCGCCATGCCGGGTCTCGCCTCGCTGACCAATCAGGGCAAAGTTGCGTGGCTCTCGAACATCGGCAGCCTCGTGGTGCCGTTGACCAAGGCCAATTTCAACAATCCCGCGCTGCCCAAGCCCCCGCAGTTGTACTCGCACAACGATCAGACCAACCTCTGGTTCCAAGGTCGCGAAACCGCCAACTATCGCTACGGTTGGGGCGGTCAGGTCGCCGATTTGCTGTTCGGCCTCAACTCGCCGATTCCGGGCAGCAGTCCAGTGACCACGTTGCCCATGAATATCTCGTTCGCGGGCAGCAACCGCTTCCAGATTGGCGATCTGGTGGTGCCGTACCAGATGTCCGGTTGCGGAAATCCGAACGCGGGCAACGCTGCGGCGGGAACAATTGTGGGCCAGAACTTTGCGAACTGCTCAGGAAGCAGTGCGCTGAGCGGGTTCCGCGCCTGCGGAACGGCGAACCTGAATGCGTCGGAAGTGGCGTTATGCGATCTGCTCGATAACAACACATCCAACTTGATGCAAAACGAGCACGCCTCAGTCATGGCGCGTTCGATGGGTTTGGCGGGTAGCTTGGGCACCATCCTTGGCGGTGTGGCCCAGCCCCCCCCCAATCCACCGCTCTATCCAAGCGTACTCAGCACACCGTTCCGCGCATTGGCCGACGATCAGGCCGTCGCCGGCTACAATTTGGCTGCTGATGGCAATAACTCGCTTGCCGAGCAATTGGCAATGGTGGCGCGCCTGATCAAGATGCGCGCACAGCTTGGTCAGACGCGCAACATCTTCTTCGTCTCGCTCGGCGGCTTCGATACGCACGCGGCGCAAATGCCGGATACGGGCCAGCCGCGCTTGTTGCGCCGCATTTCGCGCGCACTCGGTTCGTTCTATCGCGCACTCGTGGAAATGGGCGTAGAGAACAGCGTTACCACCTTCACGATGAGCGAGTTCGCGCGCACATTGAATAGCAACGGCGATGGTTCCGATCACGGCTGGGGCGGTATCCAGCTGGTCATGGGCGGCGCGGTCAACGGCGGCAGCGCGGCGAGCGGTCGCCTGTATGGGACCTGGCCGGATATGACCTTGAATGGCGCCGACAGCTTTAGTCGCGGTCAGATGATCCCAACCACCGCGATGGATCAAATGGCATCGACGCTGTCGTCGTGGATGGGTCTGACCCCAACGCAGATCAACACCATTTTCCCGAACGTCGATAATTTCCCGACGGCGAATCTGGGCTTCATGTAGGCGTCTGCATCCCGAAAAAAGGGCGCGATTTATCGCGCCCTTTTTTTTCCGCTGGCGCTGGCTGAGCCGAGCAGATCAGGACACAGTTGACTAAACCCTGCCGGGCTCTGATCCAGATTTGCGTTGCCCTGAGCTTCGCCCCGGGTTGGCTTAATTCGCTCGGCTCTGTTTCAGCGCGTTTCCTGAGGTGTCGTTGGCGTTTGCCGTATCGAGTGTTGCGCTCATGGCGCATGCTCGGCGTGTACGACCATCGCATGAACCAAGGAGCGCGGCCTACTCCATCAACATCTGTTTCTGCAGCGGCGAGAGCTCGGGCTCAGGCTCGGGCGGACGCTCGTCGAGCGTAAGCGCTGAGGTGTCGATCACCGCAGGCTTGGCGCGCGGCGTAGGGTCGATGGGTCCGGTGTCGGTGGCGAGCGTGATGCCGCTCAAGTCGAACTGCCGAGCGACGGGTTTGGTCTGATCGCCCAGCAGCGTGCCCGGCGCGGCAAGCGTGATCGCAGAGGTGTCGATCTCGCGTACGATGCGCTCTTTCGGCGGCACGATCGGCGCCCCCACCGGCGCCAGCGATAACGCGTCGACCGCTTGCGCAGCCGTCGCCGCGCTTGACACAACGGGCGGGGGCGCCGCGGGAGGCATTGGCGTCGATACAGTCGCAGCCGGCGCGGCAGTTGTGCTGGCGTGCGCCGACGGCGCGGCCGCCTCCGGCGCATCGCCCATCACCGCCACCATGATCCCAGCGCCGCGCAGCACTTCTTGGTAGCGCGTTGCGGCCTCTTTGTTGAGTCCAGATTTGAGCACCGTTTTCGGCGCATCGAGAATGCCATCGATGCGCGAGGCATCGGTGCGGAACAGCTTGGCGAGGTTGTCGCGCACGGTTGTGCGATCGAAGCCGCTCAAGATCTTGCCGCGAAACACTATTTGGTAGGTTGTCTCGCCCATCGCTTCGCCCGATCTTGATGTACAGCCAAGGAGTATCCCGCAGCCGCGCGCGGTGGTGAAGTCCGACGTGCGTTAGCCCGTATATTTGCCCCGACTTCTTTGGCTGGAGGATTCCCATGAGTTTCTTGCGCATGCAGGATGTGGCGCTTAGCGATCAACGGGTTTTGATTCGCGAGGATCTGAACGTGCCGATCAAGGACGGCACGATCACCAGCGACACGCGCCTGGAGGCCGCGTGGCCAACCATTGCCGCTGCCGCAGCTGCTGGCGCTCGCGTCATGGTGACCTCGCATTTGGGACGTCCCAAAGAAGGTGTGTTCGACGCGAGCGCGTCGCTGGCGCCCGTAGCCGCATGGCTCAGCGCCAAGGCTGGCCGTGAGGTGCGATTGGTGCGCGACTGGCTGGGTGGCGTCGAGGTTGCGCCGGGCGAGATCGTGCTGCTGGAAAACGTCCGCTTCAACGTCGGCGAAGAGAAAGACGATCCGGCGTTGTCTCAGGCAATGGCCGCGCTGTGCGATGTGTTCGTGATGGATGCTTTCGGCACTGCGCATCGCGCCCAGGCGTCCACGCACGGCGTCATTCGTTACGCAAAGATCGCCTGCGCCGGGCCGCTGCTTGCGGCGGAGCTGGATGCGCTGGGCCGCGCGCTGGAGACGCCCGCACGGCCGCTGCTGGCGATCGTCGCGGGTTCGAAGGTGTCCACCAAACTGGAACTTCTGGGCAATCTCGTCGAGCGTGTCGATCAGTTGATTGTTGGTGGCGGCATTGCCAATACCTTCATTGCTGCGGCGGGGCATGCGGTGGGTAAGTCGCTGCACGAGCCGGACTTGCTCGATCAAGCGCGCGCCATCGTCGCCAAGGCCGCTGCGCGTGGCGCATCGATACCGCTGCCGCTGGATGTGGTCGCCGCCAAAGCGTTTGCAGCCGATGCGTCACATCGCGTTTGCGCGATCGACGCGGTCGCGGGAGACGAGTTGATTCTCGATATTGGACCAGCCACCGCCGCGCACTACGCAAGGCTGATCGCAAGCGCCGGCACGGTGGTGTGGAATGGTCCGGTGGGCGTGTTCGAAATGGATGCCTTCGGCGCCGGCACCCAGGCGCTGGCGCAGGCCATCGCAGCGTCCGACGCCTTCTCCATCGCCGGCGGCGGCGATACGCTGGCGGCCATCGAAAAGTACGGCGTATCCGAGAAGATCAGCTACATTTCCACCGGCGGCGGGGCGTTCCTGGAGTTCCTCGAAGGCAAGGAATTGCCGGCTGTCGCCGCGCTCAGCGCGCGCGCTTGATGTCGCTTTGCTGTTGCGTGCACCACATTGGAATCGAGACGATTTGTGCTGGCATAAGTCACGAAGGCGAAACACGCATGGCCTAGAACGGCGCGCTTCGATCTCTGAGTAGTGCGCTATGACTCGCAAGAAACTGACGCTGGCCATTCGTCACTCGTTGCTGTCGCTCGCCGTCGCCTCCAGCGCCGCCGTCGCGGAAACCGCCACGCGCGAGCCGCCGAAGCAATTCGATGCGATCGCCGTGCAGGGCGAGATTGTGTATCGCGATCGCACCGAGTCCACCGCGCCGGTGTTGGCGTACGACCTCGAATACTTCCAACGCTTCGAGCCGTTGACCGTGGGCGATATGTTGAAGCGCGTGCCGAGCGTCGCCTTCGTGTCGGACGTCCTGGAGTACGATGGCGCGCGACTGCGCGGCCTCGATCCGGGTTACACGCAGGTGTTGATCAACGGCAAGAAAGTGCCGGGGGCGGGCGATGATCGTTCGTTCTTTGTCGATCGCATCCCTGCCGAGTTGGTGGAGCGCATTGAGATCGTGCGCAGTGCCAGCGCCAATCGCTCCGGCGATGCGGTGGCGGGCGCACTGAATATCGTTCTGCGCGGTGCTTACGAATTCGATGGCGCCTACCTTCGCGCTGGTGCGCTGCATTTCGATGACGGCGAGTGGAAACCCACCTACGGCGGCATCGCCAGCGGCGAATTCGCGGGTGGACGTTTGCTCGGAGGTTTCAATGTGCAGGGCCGCTACAACCCGAAGCGCAAGCGCAGCGATCGCTTCGAGGAACCTGGCGGGGACTTTGTCGATGCCGAAGATCAAACCGATACGCGCGATGGCACCGACTACTCGGCGAACGCCTCGTACTCGCGCGAATTCGGCGATAGCGGCTTATTCACGCTGACTGGCGCGTATGTGCTCACCGATCGCACCGAGACCGAGAACTCGCTCGAATACAACGTGCCGGTTGCCAATCCGCGAAATCTGTTGTCGATCAACGACCAAGTGGTGGATATCGATCAGACCAATTACGTGCTCGCGGCAGATCTGGAAACGGAAGCTCTTGGCGGCAAGAACACGCTGGAGTTGAGCTACTCGGCGTTCGACGATGAGCGTTTCGACACCGAGGAAGAGACCGGTTTCGACGATGACGATACTCCGCCGTCGTTCGATGAGTTCGAAGGCGCGCGTGTTTTGACCGATGGCGACGATACGGAATTGGCGCTGTCGCTGGCGCACGCGCGCCCCCTTGGCGAGGCGACGCTCGAGTTTGGCCTGGATGTTCAGCGCAAGGATCGCGACGTCGAGATCGCGACCTCGGAGGTCGATACCGATGAGGAAGGCGAGCCGTTGCCGCCCTACGATGATTTCGACATCGCGCGCAGCCAGATCGATGAGCGTCGGCTCGATCCGTACATCATGCTGAGCGGCGGCGGCGATGCCTTTGATTGGGAAGCAGGACTGCGCTACGAGACCACAGACGTGGATGTGGGCTTCGACGACGAACGTGCCGACAACGACTACGACGTGCTGCTGCCGAGCGCGCATTTGAAGTGGAATTTGAGCGAGCTCGATCGCGTTACGCTCTCGCTCGCGCGTACCGTACGCCGTCCGAACTTCAACTTCATCCTGCCGCTGACGCTGGAGGAGGAGTACGGCGACAACGATTTCGTTGGCAACCCACTGCTCGATCCGGAATTAGCGTGGGGTATCGACGTCGGCTATGAGCGCCGTTTGGGTCGCGACGGCGTGCTCGGCATCAACGTGTTCTATCGCGACGTCAGTGATCTCATCGAAATCATCAACACCGGCGAGCCGAGCGCAACTGCACGCGACGACTACGAGGATGAAGTCGAGGAGTTTCTCGACGAAAATCCCGGCGCCAATCCGAATACGCCGGGCTATCCCGTTTTCGATCCCGACAGCTTCGTGTACACCGCCGACAACGTCGGCGATGGCGAGGTGTACGGCGTCGAGATTGACTTGTCGACGCCGCTGACCAGCCTCGGATTGCCGCACACAGGCGTGTTCGCCAATTACGCCTGGCTCGATAGCAATATCGAAGACTTCGCGGGCGAGCGCCGCTTCAACGATCAGGCGCGCTTCGTGTACAACGTTGGCTTCATCCACGATTTGCCCGACAGCGGCTGGAGTTTTGGCGCAAGCTATCGCAAACAAGGCGATGCTTTTTCGCGCTTGCTCGCCGAAGAAGTGCGGACCGAATACGGCGCCGATTTGGAGGCCTTTATCGAGAAGCGTTTCGGCACGCAGTTCTCCGTACGCCTGACCGGTTCGAATCTGCTCGATGCGTCGAAGGACGAGTTCTTCAATAAATTCGATACTGAAGCGGACCAGTTGGACCGCGATTTCGACGAGTTCGAGATCGAGACGGAGACCGCGGGCCCGGTGTATCAGCTGATCGCACGCTATGCGTTTTAAGGACGGATCGATGAGCAAATCGCTGATGGCGGCATTGGCGCTGCTGGCCTGCGGCGGCGTCTGCGCCGAATCGCCGCGCAGCGCGATTTTTCTGCATCCCGATGGCATGGGCGCAAACACCTGGGCAGCGCTGCGGCTGAAAGAAGTCGGGCCCGACGGGCGCCTGAATTGGGATCGACTGCCGCGGCTGGCGATTTACGTCGGCCCGATGCTCGACTCGGTGGCCGCATCCTCCAACGGCGGCGCAACGACGCATGCCTACGGCGTGCGTGCCGCGCTCGCCGACTTCGGGATGGTTGGCGGCAAACGTCCGGTCGCTGCCTCGGGCAAAGCCGAGAGTGTGATGCACGCGGCCAGGTCGGCCGGCAAAGCGATTGCGATCGTCAACTCCTCCAGCATTACCGAGCCCGGCACTGCGGCCTTCCTGGCTTCGGTTGCCGATCGCGACAATGAAACCGAGATCGCCGCGCAAATACTCGCGGCAAGGCCGGACGTGATTTTGGGCGGCGGCGAGATGTTCATGCTGCCCAAAGGGCAAAAAGGTCGCCATGGAAAAGGTGTACGCGAGGATGGTCGCAATCTGATCGCGGAGGCCGCCAAGGCCGGCTATCGCGTGGTGTACACGCGCGAAGAGCTGCGCGCTACGCCCCTCGATGGCAAGCCGCTACTCGGCGTGTTTGCCGCCGAAGCCACGTTCAATGAGTACGACGAAGCGGGTCTCGCCAGGCGCAAACTCGCCGCCTTTCAACCGCAAGCGCCGCGCTTCGATGAGATGCTGGCGGTCGCCCTCAGTCGCGTTCGCGATGCAAAAAACGGTTTCCTGATCGTCGCCAATGAAGAGGGCACCGACAACTTGTCGGGCGAGAACAACGCGCCGGCGACGCTGGAAGCGGCCGCCGGCGCAGACCGCGCCATCGGTCTGGCCTTGGCGGAAGCAAACGCCAATCCCGCCCTGACGGTCATCGTCGCTTCCGACTCCGACAATGGCGGCATGAACGCCACCGGCGACGATCTCGATGAGTTGCCTCGGCCGCTGCCGAAGCGAATGGAGAACGGCTCGCCGCTCGATAGCGACGATGGCAAACCGTTTCAGGCGGCGCCCGACGCACGTGGCGTGCGTCAGCCGTTTTATGTGACCTGGGCCTCGGGCGACGATATGGGCGGTGGCACTGTGGCCCGTGGCATCGGCCCAGGCGCTCGCTTTATCGAAGGCACGATCGATTCCACGGTCATCTATCGCGCGCTGTACGATGGGCTGTTTGCCGAAGAGCCAAAAGCCGAGCCATTGCCGCAGTCGCAGTGATCGAGGGCCCGCACCGCACTGCGGCCTGCCGCGATGCAGTGCAGCAGGCGCGGGCGGTCACTCGAAACCGTTGGCGAAAAGAGCATTGCTCGGCTGCACCTCGAAGGCACCGATGTCGACCGCGCCGAATCGTGGCAGCCCGCGCTGATCGGTTGCGAGTGCGCCTAGTGCGGTGCCGGCATCGATCGCTGGCGAACCGGCCAGCAGTGCGCGCGTTTCTGTTGGCCCGCCGTTGTTGCCGAGAGCGCCGAGCAGCGCGTCGACGAAGGTGGCGTCGGGCGTCACCGGCGCTTCCTGTTGTCCGAAGCTGCCGGGCCGAACTTGCGGCCACTGCAGATTGTTCGACCCACCTTGCACTGGATTCAACAGCGCCCATGGGTTGAAGGCATTGCCGCCAGTGTTGTCGAAAAACACGCTGTTGCGCAGCGTGATCGGTCGGCCAGCCGAATTGGCGATGCCGCCAGCAAAACACACGCTGCACGGCGCCCGATTGCCGGCGATCGTCAGGTTCTGCAAGAGCAATGCGGCGGTGCCCTGCAGATTCATGGCGCCACCCAGGCCATTTCGCGCCGTGTTGCCTGAGAAGGTGCTGTTGATGATCTCGCCACCGATCGCCACCGCGCCATGATCGAACAGGGCCAAGCCGCCAAAACCCACGGCAGTGTTGGCGCTGAACGTGGAGTCGCGAATCGACACAGGACCGCCCTGAATGTAGGCGCCGCCGGTGTGCTGATCGTTGCCTTCCTGCACGTTGCCGTGCAAAGTCGATTGCCAGATGCGCGTTGGGCTCTGCTGGTCGTAGGCGGTGGTAAATAACCCGGCACCGAAGGCGTTGTTGCGATTGGCGATCAGGCGCGTGCGGCACAGGCTCAGTTCACGCTCTGCGCCATCGATAGCGAGTGCGCCGCCGTTGCCGCCGTTACCGGGATTGCCGCCATCGCCGGTGGCCAGATTGGCGTTGAACTCGCTGTCGTAAAAGCGGATCTGCTGCGTGCCCAAGCTGTAAAACCCGCCGCCGTTGGCGCCACGGTTATCCTCGAAGCGACAGCGTACGCACGAGAATGCGCGGTGGCCGACCAGATACACCGCACCTCCGCCGCCATCCTGCGCGACGTCGATGGCGCGGTTGGCGATGAATTGCACATCGAAGACGAACAGTCCCACAGCACGCCAGGGCTCGCTGCCATGATCGTTGAGGATCGCGCCGCCGGAACGCGCGAACTGATCGCCGCTGGCGCTACGCGCATCGCCGTCGCGCAGCACCAGGTTCATCAGCACGATGTCGTAGTTCTGCAGCTGCGGATTGCGGATCTCGATCACCCGGCGCACCGAGCCGCCCGACAAGGTTGCTCCGCCGCCATCCAGCCGCACCGCGCGCGTGATGTGCAGGCTGGCGTCCAACGACAGCGTTGCCGAGCCGATGTTGAGACGCACATCCCCGCCAGCATCGAGTGCCGCCTGCAACTGCGTGCGCGACACACTGCCGGCACTGCCGTTGCCAAGCACCACCGGGCTGGATAAGGTCGGCGCGGTCGGGACATCGCAGTTAAAGTCCTGCGCGTTCAAGGTGGCGCTCAGCAACATGCCGACGATCAGCATCGGTCGCATCGCTCGAATCCTGATCCTGCGGAACACCGGATTATGTTCTCAGATCGGCCTGCCCGGCCAAATGCCGACGATCAGAAGACGCGCGCAATCGTGGTCCCATGTAAATTCGTGATCGTCGCCACAAATCGGCGCACCGCAGGATCGCGCGCCTCTGGGGCAATCCGTCGCAACACGATCAGCGCAGCGTCGATCAACTAAGGGCCGTGCCGTCGCCGGGCAGCAGAGACAGATGGAGTTGCATGCAAAGGCCGTCCGATGGATTTCAGGGCGGCGCGAACGATCCACGAATCGGGGCGAGGGCGGCACTCCAGGCCACATACCGTATCCCCGCGACGGCATGAAAAAGCCGGGTGGGCGAGGGCAGCCTGTGATCGACCCGACCCAGGTCAGGCCCGGTGACGGTCTCGGCGGGAAGGTCCATGTGTAACAGCCTTCGCGATGCGAACCGGTCACCGCCAAACCGACCATCGCCAAAGGCGTCAGACGCGTCTCCGTTGCGTCCCAGGAGAAAATTCTTTACCCAGTGGACGGACTAGTTCTCCCTTCTTATGCTGTGGTGACGAAAGCGCACCTGTTTGAGCACTTGATCAAACAGCTTGGGATTTCGAGGCCCGTTCGTAGGGGGTACCCATATGGCAAGTGCCTGTAGGAACAACGGTTTAGCGAGCGAATTGATGCGTTATGCACCGCGCCAACTTTTTTATACACCGCTTGCGGTGTACATCGCGCGTTGGGCGTCAATATGGAGCTTATGAAATGCGATTCTCTGAGTACTTTGAGCTAGAACGCCAACAAGCCTTCTTGGATTTTGTCGATATTCCGATGAATACGGACCTTCCCGTATTTGTGGATCCAACCGCTCTTCGGTCAATGAATTCAAAATTCGCACAGGAATGCGCATCCCTCATTCAGCATTTCTTCGAGACAATTCTTTCGCACATGAAATCCGGTCGAAACAAGGAGGCGGTCGCACTGCTGAGTTCGCTAAATGAGAGAAATGAGTTTCGTTTGGGTTACTCAAAAGGCAGGCCCAGGGGGCACGCTTTTGGAGCGAAATCCGCGGCGTCAGTTTGGGGTGCTTTGGCGAAGAGCGCAGCATCAACTTCCGGATTGCTAAGAGATCTAGAAGATAGTTGCCTGCTAATTGAAGGCGTGGGTCGGGACATGATCTCAGACGCCGTGTGCAACATTATTAGAGGGCCGCTAATTCGGTATACACAGTCCGCTTGCGGCTATTACGGCGTTCCACTCACTGCCGACATTCCAACTGGTCCAGTCTGGGACGTCAAGGCGGGAAAATGGTCCCAATCATTCTCCCCCTTGCCTATGACTACGAGCGGGAAAATAATATTGGTTCCTAAGATATTTGTGAGGCAGCGACTCAGCTATGAGATGGATGAATACTACAGGCACTACTTGTTGCCGGAAATGCAACGAGATGAGATGGAGAGAAAAACTGGCCTCGTCGAACTGCTTCGCGACGGTCGGAAACGAGTAACGAAAAAGAAGCTCATGGAGAATTATGGTGCTGACAAGTTGGCCATAATAAGGGAAACGCTAAAACATCCGCAGGCGTTGGATGATTATCGGGCCGCAAAGTCAAAAGATTCGTCACTCCCACTTGGCAATGCGAAATTGTCGGAGCTTGAGAATGCGCCCACCATTAATTGGGATAAAACTCTCTCAGAGCTGAAGAAATTGCCCGTCGGAAACGAGGCTGCAAGCCAATACGAGGACTTGATCGAAAAGATTCTTTCCGCGGCGTTTTATCCGTCACTCACGTACCCCACAAAGCAGCATGAACTGCATCAAGGCAGAAAACGCGTAGATATTACATACACCAATGAGGCGAAAACTGGATTTTTTGCTTGGCTCTCGTCCCATTACTCCTGCGCTTTCATTTTCGTAGAGTGCAAGAATTACGGCAGTGAACTCGGGAATCCCGAGTTGGATCAAATATCTGGGCGCTTTTCTCCTAGTCGGGGTCAGGTGGGTTTGTTGATATGCAGAAAATTAAAGGACAAAGCCCTAATGGAGCGGCGTTGTAAAGATACGGCGCAGGACCAGCGCGGATTCATAATAGTCTTGACGGACGAGGAGATTTTCGAGATTGTTGACGGAGTGAAGAGCCAAGTATTGCCTAGCGCTTACCCATTGCTGACGAGAAAATTTCGGCAGCTCGTGGATTGACGCCCAACTATGCGTTGGAGCCGACCGCGGAACAGGCTCTTGGCGCTGACCGTTGCTCTTCGTGCCGCGGCGACTTAACGCGGCGTTAGACATTCTTGGAGACCTATGAAACGCGAGATTCCCGCACCAGTTATAGGAGTCGTCGCTGACGTTGTGGCTGGGAGTGAGACTCATGCTTCTCTTGATAGCTTGTTTATGTACGCTGGATGCCCAGGAGACCCTCCGCTCGGAAGCAAGCATGTAAAGGCTTTGGCTTGGTTGCGTCGAGTGAACACCGCAGATCACACTCAGCCGTTGATGGTTCTTGGAAAGATTATCGCCTCTTACATGGAGGCCGAGGTGTTCCCTTGGGCCTCCGATGAGGATTTCGCAAAAGCAAGGAAGGCCCGGCTTGAAAGTGTCTTGGCTGGGAGCGAGCTTCAGTATGTGAAGGGTGGGAAAATTGCTGGTGCCGTCGGCACGCCGTCCCGAACTTTGGAAGAGATGATTCGGGCACGTGATCTCGTCTCTTTGAATTTTGAATTTGAAAGGGCACTCACGACGGTTGACGGTTCTCCAAGGGAAGCCGTCTCGGCGGCCTGCAATATATTGGAGTCCTTTTGCAAGATATACATACATGATGAGGCCCTTGAAATGCCTCAAAAGCAGGACTTGCAGCCTGTATGGAATGTGGTAAGAAAACACCTCGGATTGGATCCTTCGGTCGTAGCAGAGCGCGACCTTCAGGAGATTCTTTCAGGCATTTTCGCTGTGGTGAGTGGGATAGGAGCATTGAGGACCCATGCGAGTACTGCGCACGGATCGGGTAAAAGGTTATACAAGTTGGAGCCACGTCACGCGCGCTTGGCGGTCCATGCTTCACACACGCTGGTCCTATTTCTACTTGAGTCTTGGGTCCGTCGCAGGAATGTCTAACTATATGATCAAACCGACAGCGGAACAGGCTCTTCGCATCAACCGTGGCCCGGCGCGCCTCTGCGGCTTATCATGGCGTTAGCCGTCTTATCGGACTTTTGCACCTTGGAGGGGAAATGCTTGACGAGGCGCTGGAAAAATTACTTAACGAGGCCAAGACTGCCCGCGAACAGCTCAGGAAGGCACCTGGAAAATTTGTCGGAAGAGTCTATCGGCCCCTTGTAGGAGAGTATCTAAAAAACCTCGCGCAATGTTTGTTGAATAGGCAAATTGATGTTTTTGACGACACATTGCTGCTGCTGGAAAAGGACCGAATCGCTTCCGCGTGCACCGTAAGTCGAGCGATGATTGAAACTCACGCTATTGCAAATGAAATAGGGTGCGCACTGGAAAAAATCCTTACCACACGCACCGGGCGGGATAGTTCGGAGAACTGCCTAGAACGAGTCCTGAAGTTCACAAACAGCTCGCGCTTCAAGGAAACTGAGCAGAAAAAGTTGAGCAAGGGAATATTTCAGTTGGAGGATTTCACGTTCACGAAAGAAGCCGAAAACCGAATGCTTAATTCGCTCGCGTCCAGCGTGCACATAATGAATGCGCTCCGGACGTTGTACTCGGAAGAAATGGCGCACACTGGTGAAAAGGAGAGCCACTTTGAACTGTTGTATGACGGTTTGAGCGAATGGGTTCACCCTTCCCAGACCAGTGTATTCCATCACTATACGCCAGAAACGCACGTTATACCAACATCAGAGGGTAACATTGCGTTCCACAAAGGCGCAATGATCTTATGTGTCAGGGCGCTACATTTTATAACCCATGGATCGGCTCAAAAGAACTGGCTGGACGAGATCGCCGAAGAAATGTCCCGTAGAGATAGCATATAAAAGAGCCGGCTAACTATGCATCTATGGACTCCTCCCCCAAGTCAAGCGTTTTGAAGTTGATCGAATCGTTGAAGCTGGGTCGGTGCAGTCGTCTATTCGTCCTTTGATTGGCACTTTTTGGTTGCGCCTGGACATCATGGGTTCCGCGAGTGCTCTGCCTATCGTTCAAGCGGCCTCGCTGGGCCGGCAGAGTTATCGGCGTTTCAGCACCGCGGCCGAGCCGCTGTCATGAGTTCGATGGTCACTGCTCCGTTTGACTTGCCGCTTTTGCTGTTGATCTTTTCCTGGTGGCGCTGTTGCTTTCGATGTTGCTGTTGCTTTCTGTGGTCTGGCGCTGCTCTCAAGTCGTCGCCAGCGCGGGACGATAGTTGGCGTCGAACGGGCGGTCGTGTTTCCAGGTGGCCCAGACAATACGCAGCAGCTTGTTGGCCAGACCCACGGCCGCCTTGTTGAAGCCGCGGCGATCGGCGAGCGTGGCCGCCCAGTGGCCGAGCGCGCTGAGGGGTCTTGTCGTCAGTCGCTGCCGTTGCGCTGCCGCCAGAACAGCGCGCGCCCCTTGGATGACCAAGGTGCGTACGTAGGTATCGCCTTGTTTGCTGCGCCCGAGCTTGCGTTTGTCGCCGCTGGCGGTTTGCGCGGGCGTCATTCCTATCCATGCCGAGAACGATCGTGCGTTAGCGAAACGCTCGATGTCGCCGACGCTGGCGCGGATCGCAGAGGCCGTCACCCAACCGATGCCAGGCAGCGTCTGCAGCTTGTGCAGCACGACATCGGTTCGACTCGCTGCTGCGAACTGGCGATCCACATCGGCGACGCGCCGCTCCAGCATGGCGATCTCTTGGAGCAAGCTCTGCAGGAGCCCGCGGATCATCGGATCGAGCTGCGCATTGGCTTGCTCGGCGCGCATGCACGCCACCGCGCGGGCCGCACCCTCGGGTACGGCAATGCCGAACTCGCGTAGCGCGCCGTGTGCCAGATTGATTTGCGCGGTGCGCATTTTTTGCCACTGCTGGCGAGCACGGTGCAGCATTTGGATGACCTGCTGCGATTCGGTCTTGATCGGGACCGGCCGAATATTGGCGGCGCGGAGCGCTTCCAGCAACGCGACGCAGTCGATCGCATCAGTCTTGTTGCGCCGGCGCCGATAGACCTTGACATGCTGTGCCGGCAGCAGCGTCACGCGATGCCCCATCGCGCTCAGCCAGCGACCAATGTGATGCGCCGAGCCGCAGGCCTCCATCACCACCTGCACGGCAGGATAGTTCGACCAAAACGCGAGAAACTCCTTGCGCCGCAATCGCAGCGACCGAAACACACGCAAATCCCGATCGGCGAGGGCGAGCTGGAAGACGTTCTTGGCGAGATCGATAGCGATGGTGGTAACCGTAGCCGTAGACTGCATGGCGGACTCCTCTCGTGGTCGCAGTGATGGTCGACACCTCACACTTTGGCACATCGATGCCGTACGCACCGCGGGAGGAGTCCATCCCATCATTCAAGCCGACGCCGGAACAGGCTCTTCGCTCAAACCGTGCCTTGCGGCCGGCGCGGCTTATTTCGGCGTTAGGCCTCTCAGCTTGTCCCAGTGATTCCCAACGTGATTCGCCGTCCAAGGATTTGATATGGCTAAGAAGCAAGCTAAGGCACCACGACCCGTTGCAGTGAAAGCACCCGCGACACCGAGGGAGATATGTTTTGTAATAATGCCGTTTGGGGGCTGGCTCGATGACTATTATGCACAAATCTACTGTCCGGCCATACAGTCCGCAGGTCTCAATCCTCACAGAGCTGATGACCTTTATAGACCAAGTTCAATCGTTAATGATATTTGGAGTTACACCAAGCGAGCTAAGGTGCTCTTGGCGGATCTGACTGGCAAGAATGCGAATGTCTTCTATGAATTGGGTTTGGCTCATGCGCTAGCGAAGCCAGCGATACTGGTCGCGGAGTCAATGGACGACATTCCATTTGACTTGCGTGCTCTGCGAATCATTATTTATGACAAAAACGCACCGGATTGGGGGCAGATTCTTAAGGGCAAGATAGAGAACTCTCTGCGAGAGGTGTTGGTTTCCCCTGCTGAAGCTGTGCTTCCTGCGTTTTTGGATGTTAAATCGGTGGTCGGGAAGCCGGTAGTATCTCCCGAGCAAAAGGATTTGATTGAGATAAAGCAAGAAATTGACTTGCTGCGTCGTGAGCTAAGAAGTCGTGGGAGCCTCGCTTCAGGAAGGGTGCGCGCTGAGGTTGACCCCGACGCCGCTCGAGGCTTGGTAAAGATGATGGTTGAGGAAGGCGCAGATGAAGAAACAATTGTGAGAAGAATCAGTCCGCTTGGCCCTCCCGCTGAATGGATTGTTCGCCAGATTCTGAGCACGAAGAAGGCCGCAGCGGCTCGATCCGTGCTGGTCGAAGGCCGCGCAGATGATGAATATGAAAGAGCAAAGTTGCCTAAAGGACGGTCGCAAGGAGTGGCCGAATCGGATGGCCGAGATAAATAGAGGCCTAACGAATAGGGATAGATCGCGCGAAGCCGCGATCTTATCCCGGGTTGAACAAGCCCGGTCTCGCTGGATGCGGTCATCTATATAGGGGAAAGGAATTCGCGCTTTGGCTGTTGGCTGGCGCGGTGCCGCCCGGTGCTGATTGGCTGTGGGCCATCGCTAAACGCTGGCCGAGTTTAGCCGCGCTCTGCGCTGAGCGGTGCGTTTGGGTGGCGGTTGAATCGGTGAAGTGAAGCGGTGCGCGATCTCCTTTGCTAGACGAGTGGCCGGCGCTGTGTTCGATGCTGTCGTGAAGCAGTGCGCCGGGGCTGCGAATCGGTAGGCTGGAGCGCCGATGACCGATCCGCCATGAGCGTTTATCCATCCGGCCGGCGCAGGATTTGGCCGATGAGGCGCATGGGCATTTTGCATCTCGGGCAGCACATCGGCGGTCGCGGTTTTTGTTCGCGCTGATGGAGGAGCACGCGCAGGATCAATTGCACGAGCCTGAGTCGAGCCTTGGCCTTGCCGTGCAAGAACCCGTAGTCGCGCACGCGCCGCAAGCCGGTGGGCGGGACGTGCTGCAGCACGCGCCGGAGGAAGTCGGCGATGTGGAGCTGGCGATAAAGCGGGGCGTTTGGCTCTGGCGTCGATGTAGCGAAAGGTCACGGTGCCCGTCGCTGGATCATGAGCGACCAGATCGCGCTCGCGAACGACGCCGCGATAGATCTCATGACCGAAACAGGTAGCGGTGTTGTTTCCGGTGCGCAAGAACAAGCCCCGAAGGGGCGCAATGAAATAGCCCAGGGCGCAAGCCCTGGGTAAGCGCCCACATCGATCGAGCCCTGAAAGGGCGAAATCTGATCGGCACGTCCCGAAAGCGGCCGGCTAGAACAGCCATTCGGTCCTTGGTTGACATCACGAGTTCCTCCGCGAACGGCGGCGCCATCGGTTTCGCCATTTCAGGGCTCTCCGGGACACGGGCGAACCTACCCAGGGCTTGCGCCCTGGGCTATTTCATTGTGCCCCTGCGGGGCTTTTCACTTTACGCCTGCAGGCGTAAGTTGAGCGCCTCAGAGAGGCGCAACCCCATGCTGTAGGTGGTCCACCAGAACGTCTGATAGCGCCGCTCGCGCGTGGCCAGCACGATGCGCGCGATCTCACCCTGCGTGAGCACATCGGGCAGCGCCTTGACCACCGGCGCCTTGACCATCTCGACCCACGGCCACTCGCGCTCCAGCACGTGACGGTAGAAGAACTGCAAACCGCAGCGCTCGATTTTCACGAGGCTCCAGGGGCGCGTGTCGATGAGCCACGCGACGTAGTTCTTGAAGTCCTCGGCCGACAATCGATCTGGACAGCGATCGAAAGACGCCGCCACGCGCCGCATCGCGCGGGAATTACCATCGACGGTCTGAGGCGCTTTGCCTTGCAGCTTCAAAGCCCTAAGATGTTGCCCATACAGCGCCTCGAAACGAACCCGCTCCGATGCTTCCATCGCCCTTCTCCCTCTCGACCGACCTGGTGTTCACTGATGGCTTCGAGCCGGCGCCGATCACAATCATCCCGGCCAACGCGGTTGCGCCGTGGCCGGCATTGCGCTTGGTGGATGCGCTGGCGTTTTTGTCGCGATCGGGCCTGACGACCGTTTGGGGCTCGTATTGCCTCAAGACTACGAGTTCCAGGACCTGGGGCGATTTCTCGGCGGGTAGGGCGCACAGACTTGGGCTCAACGCGCCGGGCCACCGCCTTGCGTTGGTCGACAGGCGCAAGGCCGCGCTTTCAGGTGGCCTCCTAACATCGCCCGCGGTGAACAGAAGTCTCGTAAGATGCGCGGTGCGATTGCCAGCCATCGAACGGCCAAATTCGATCGCCACGGTTGGTTGGCAATGGCGTTTTGCGCGCGCTTGGATCGCGAGCAGTCTGATGATTCCTAACCAGCCACGGAAACGGCCAGCTCCCGAGCAGCGGTCGACTGTGGTTCGTTGGTTAGAGAATGCACCTCGCAGGCGCTTTCGGTACTGAACGAAGTCCTGGCGGGTTGTGTTGCACGCTGAGCAGACGGGCTTGTCGACAGCCCTTGATGATCGTTAGAATCGCGGGCTCGGAAGTTTTCACATCACGGATGGTGCGTCATGAAAGTTCTCTCTTCGCTCAAGTCTGCCAAGTCGCGCCATCGCGATTGCAAAGTCGTACGCCGTCGCGGCAAGGTCTTTGTGATCTGCAAGAGTAATCCGCGCTTCAAGGCACGTCAGCGCTGACGCACTCGCGTTTGCGTACAGAAAAAGGCCGCCCTTCGCGGCCTTTTTTGTGCGCGTCGTCAGATGCAACGATCCTGCAATGCGGCGAGCTGACGCGACCCTGATAGATTCCCCAGCCGGAAGCGCGATCCCGCCTTCCGCGATCAGAACGGGGAACAATCTATGAGTATTGTCAGTGAATTCCGCGATTTCGCGATGCGCGGCAACGTCGTCGATTTGGCGGTGGGTGTCATCATCGGCGGCGCTTTCGGCAAAATTGTCAGCGTGATGGTGGAGAAAGTGCTGATGCCGCCGATCGGATTGTTGACCGGCGGCATCGATTTCGCCGACAAGAAGTTCGTCATCCAGTCGGCGGTGATGGACGCTGAAAAAGTCATCACGCCGGAAGTCGCCATCGGCTATGGCGAGTTCATCAACGCGATGATCCAGTTCGTGATCGTGGCGTGGGCATTGTTCCTGGTGATCAAAGCGATGAATCGGGTCAAGAAGAAAGCAGACGCCGCTCCGCCGCCGCCCGCCGCACCGCCAGAAGACGTGGTGTTGCTTCGTGAAATTCGCGACTTATTGAAGAAGTCCTGACATTCGCGGCGCGCTCGCCTTGAGCCCGAGCGCGCCGCGCGCTATCAGAAAGGAACTAATTCGACGCGCCGATTCTTGGCTCGCCCCTCGTCGTTGGTATTCACGGCGACCGGCGCCAGGTATGCCACGCCGTTGGCGCTGAGGCGGCTCTGAGCGACCCCGTACTGGGAAACCAGCGCTGCTTGCACAGCGTCGGCGCGACGCTTGGAGAGCGCCATGTTGGCATCAAGTCCGCCAATGCTGTCGGTATGCCCCACCACATGCACTCGAAGCTCGGGCTCTGCCGCGAGCAACTTCGCGATTTCGTCGAGCGCCGCTTTGGATTCTGGCTTCAGTGTCGCTTGATTGGTGTCGAAGTAAATTCCGTAGATCGCAACACGTCCGCTGCTGTCGATGGCTTTACTCATATCACTGGCGGACACAAATTCGATGTTGCGCTTCATGCCGGCGACATCGATCACGGTGACGGCTGCATAGGTTCCTTGCACCGACCGGTAGGTTTCATCGGGTTGCGGCCAATCGACGGTAATGATCGATGCCCAGGTCTCGCCCGATCCAGAGAGGCGCTTGAGCGTAACCGTCTTCACGGTGTTGTCGCTGGCGGCATAAAAGACATAGCTGGAGCGATTGTTGCGGATTTCGCTGGAGCTGAAATTGGCCAGAAAGTTGGTGTAGTTGCCGGCCGCCGGATCGCGAGTGGAGTCGTAGATCACCTCGAATCCCTGTTCGCTCAACTGCGCTTGATACTGCCGCACGATCTCCAAGCCGCTCAATCCAGGGCCCTCGTACCAGATGCTGGTTCGCGCCCCTTCAACGGTCGTGGGTGGCGCTTGGTAAACGCGCTTGCCGAGTTTCAGGTCGAATTCCTTGAAAGTGCTGGTCTGAAACTCGAATGCGTCGAAGCGGGCGGTGTCGAAGCCGACGATCGTAGTGCCTCCGACACGCCCCAGCAGCGGATGGTCGTGGCTCTGCGGTAGATCGGTCGCCATCAACGGCGCGGCGAGAAAACAGAGGGCGAGAAATCGCAACATGCGGGGTCCTTGTCTGGTCGGAGGTGGCAAACGTCTTGCAAGACTAATTACGGTGCCGAGCGCCCGCAAACGACAACCTATCGATTCATCGTTGCAACGCGATGCGCTTTGGCATCATGCGCTGCTGATCAGGGTGAGTCGATCCGATATGCAAGCATTTAGCCGCGACCAGTTCGCCATACCAACTCACGGGCAGCCGTGGGCGTACTTTTGCGGCAACTCGCTTGGACTGATGCCACGCTCGGTGCCGGCTGCGCTGGCGCGAGTGACCGAACAATGGGCTACATTGGCAGTTGAGGCGCATTTCACGGATCGCGATGCGTGGATGCCATATCACGAGCGCGTGCGCGATAGCCTGGCGCGTCTGGTGGGCGCCAAGCCGCTCGAAGTCGTGGCGATGAATACGCTGACCACCAATCTGCATCTGATGTTGGCCAGTTTCTATCGGCCCAAGGGCGAACGGTGCGCGATTTTGATCGAAGCGCGCGCGTTTCCATCCGATCGCCATGCGGTCGCATCGCAAATCGAGCTGGCCGGCGGCGATCCGAATCGCGACTTGATCGAGCTGGCGCCGCTGCCCGGTGAGGACACGCTACAACCGTCGCAGATCGACGCAACCATTGCGGCGCTTGGCGAGCGGCTGGCGCTGGTGCTGTGGCCGGGCGTGCAATATGCGACCGGGCAGCGCTTCGATCTGGCGCGAATTGCCGCCGCCGCGCACGCCGTGGGAGCCGCTGCGGGGTTCGATCTGGCGCACGCGGTCGGCAACGTACCGGTGGATTTGCACGACGCAAACGCCGACTTCGCGGTCTGGTGCAGCTACAAGTATTTGAACGCCGGACCCGGTGCGATTGCCGGATGCTTCGTACACGAACGCCACGCCGAGGCGGAGTTGCCGCGCATGGCCGGTTGGTGGGGCCACGATGCCGGCACACGTTTCCAGATGGGCCCGGAGTTTCGTCCGACGCCTGGCGCCGATGGATGGCAGCTGTCGAACCCGTCGATATTTGCGCTCGCGCCGCTGCGCGCGTCGTTGGACTTGTTCGATAGGGTCGGCATCGACGCTTTGCGCCAACGTTCAATGGAGTTCACGGGTTATCTGGCCTCCGTCATCGATGCCGAGCTTGCCGATTCTCTGCAAATCCTGACGCCGAAAGATCCGTTGCAGCGCGGTTGTCAGTTATCGCTGCGGGTCCGCGGCGGGCGCGAAGCGGGTAAATCTTTGCACGCAGCGATGCACGCGCGCGGTGTGATCGGCGATTGGCGCGAACCGGACGTGATCCGTGTGGCGCCCGCGCCGTTGTACAACGATGGCGACGATATCGCTCGCTTGTTGCAAGCGCTGAGGGAAGGCTTGTCATGAGCGCACCGATTGTCATCGCTGGCGCGGGACTTGCAGGGTCACTATTGGCGGCGCAGTTGGCGCTGCGCGGCGAGCGAGTGGCGGTTTACGAGAAGCGCGGAGATAGCCGGCGCGAGGAAGTGGCGGCTGGCCGGTCGATCAATCTGGCGCTGGCCGAGCGGGGATGGGAAGGCTTGCGCCGCGCCAATGCCGTGGAAGCAGTGCGGCGTTTTGCCTTGCCGATGCGTGGTCGGATGATCCATGACCGTGCCGGCGCGCAATCGCTTCAGCCTTACGGTGTGCGCAGCGATGAGGTGATCTACTCGGTGCATCGCGGCCATTTGAATCAGTGTCTTTTGGATGTTGCCCAGGCGGCCGGGGCGGAGCTGCATTTCGATGCGCCGCTAGTGAGCGTCGACTTCGACGCGCGCATGGCAACCTTTGCCCATCGTGCCGTTCCATTTGCCGTTTTGATCGGTGCCGATGGCGCCGGGTCGGCGCTGCGCGCGGCCATGAACGCCGTGGCGCCGCTTGCCGATCGCACGGAATTTCTCGACCACGGCTACAAGGAACTGCGCATCGCGCCGCAGGGCGACAAATTCGCGATGGACCCTGAGGCGCTGCATATCTGGCCGCGCGGCGGTTATATGCTGATCGCGCTGCCGAACCCGGACCGCAGCTTCACCGCGACCTTGTTTCTGGCGAATGGGCCGGGCGCGGACGGCGCCAATTTCGCAGCGATTTCCGACGTGGCGGCCGCGCGGGCTTTTTTCGAGCGCGAGTTTGTCGACGCGTTGGCGCTGATCGAGGATTTCGATACGCAATGGGCCTCGCACCCCGTGGGGCTGCTCGGCACGCTGCACTGCCCGCGCTGGAATCATGGCGACCGCGCGCTGCTGATCGGCGACGCGGCGCACGCAATCGTGCCGTTCCACGGTCAGGGGATGAATTGCGCGTTCGAAGACTGCGTGGCATTGATCGATAGCATCGAGCGTCATCGCGGCGAGGCTGGGGTGGATTGGTCGACCGTCTTCGGGCAGTTCGACGATGAGCGGCGCCCCAATACCGAAGCCATCGCGCAAATGGCGCTGGAGAACTACATCGAAATGCGCGACAGCGTGAGCGAGCCCGGTTACCAGCTCCGGCGCAGCCTGGAGTTGGAGATTGCGCGGCGCACGGAGCGCTATCGACCGCGTTATGCGCAAGTGATGTTTTCCAGCGTGCCGTACGCCATCGCACTAGAGCGCGGTCAGCGCCAACGCGAGATGTTGCTGGCGTTGACCGCCGGTAAATCGAGACTCGACGAGATCGATATCGATGCTGCGGTAGCGGCCGCGAATGCGCTGCCATAACGTGCGGCGGACGGCGCAATCAGCCGCCGGCGGTTTCAGGCGCTGCGATGCAACAATTCGGTCAGCGCAGCACTGAGCGCTTCGATGCGGAACGGTTTGCGCAAGAACATTGTCACGTTGTCTTCCGCGCACAGATCGGCGGCATGTTGCTTGGAGTAGCCGCTAATGAACAACACCGGCAGTTCTTTTCGAACCATTCGTAATTCCTTGGCGACGACCGATCCATCCTTCTCCGGCATCGTCAAATCGATGACCGCAGCATGGAAGCGCATCGGCTGTTGGGCAAAGGCCGCGATCGCGTCGTTGCCCACCAGATACGCGCTCACGTTGTAGCCGCATTGCTCGAGCATGACCACGGTAATCGCCAGGACGTCCTCGTCGTCGTCGATGGCAAGAATTTCGATGGATTCCGGGACTGCCGCGATTGAGGTCGACGCAACCGGATTCCCAGCTGCCTCTGGCGGCGGATCGATCAGCGGCAGGTACAGCTTGAACTCGGTGCCGATGCCTTTCTCGGTGGTCAACCGAATCGATCCGCCCGACTCGCGAATGATGCCCTGAACCACCGACAGTCCCAGACCGCGGCCGGTCGACTTGGTGGTGAAAAATGGCTCGAAGATACGCCGGGCTGTGGCCTCGTCCATGCCCGGACCATCGTCGCGAACGGAAATCTCGACGTACCTGTCGGCGCTGGCAATTGGCCATTGCAAGTTCACCGGTCTCAACTCCGCTGCCGCAATCGATTGCGCGCGGATACGCACCGTCCCCTGGGCCTCGCCGATGGCGTCCACGGCGTTTTGAACGAAGTTCAAGATGACCTGCTCGAACTGCGTTTCATCGCCACGCACGAACAGCGGTCGCGATTCGATTTGATAGCGCAGCCGCACCGTGCGCCCAGCCGATGCGCGTAGGAGCGGTTCGAGCGAATCCAGCAGCTCCGCCAGATCGATTGGCGCGCGCCGGTTCGACAGTTTGCCGGCATACGCCAGCATACGCTCGGTCAGGCCCTCCATGCGCACCATCACGCTTTCGACGGTATGCAAGTAGCGGCCCAGGGAGGAGTCGGGTTTGACTGCGGCCAATGCCAGATTCAGCTGGCCCATGGCAGCCATCAACATGTTGTTGAGGTCGTGGGCGATGCCGCCTGCCATCACGCCAAGGCTCTCGGCCTTTTGCGCCTGAAAGACCTGACGCTGAAGATTTTCGCGCTCCTGGATGCGCTGATAGTCGTCGGTCTTGTCCAGAAGTACCGCAGAAAACACGCCGTTGGAATCGTTCGCATCACGCCTTTCCATGCGCATATGCGTTCGCAGCCAGCGTTCGGTGCCATCCGGCAGCGAGATTGGGTAATCGATGGTCTCGAGCTCGCCGCTACGCAACAGCGCAAACAGTCGATCGCGCAGCGCATCGCGGTGGCTGGGAGACACCAACGCCAGAAGCTCTTCGGTACTGACCGCGTGCGGCTGGGGCTGGCTGTACAGTTCGGCATAGGCGCCAACCAACTCGGCGCGCATCGTTGCACGGTCAACGCGCAGCGCGCCGATGCGGGCGTCGCGCAAGATTTGATCGAGCCATTGATGACGGTCGATCAGCGTCATCCGTTCCAGCTGCGAGCTTTTGGCGTCCGTGCCGACAAAAACGAAGAACTGCTGGCGTTCGCCCGGGCGCGTAAATGTCGAGCCATCGACGTTGAGCCAGCGCTCTTCGCCGCTCAAGCAACGTATCCGCCAGATGGTATTCAGAGCGCCGGTGGCGAGCAATTGCCGTGCCCATTTCGCGCGTTTATCGACGTCTTCTGGAAAGCATAGGTCGTCGATGGAAAAACCGGTAACCTCGTTTGCGTCGCAACCGAATGCTGCGCAGAAGGCGGCGTTCGCGAGTACGAGCCGACCGTGCGGATCCAGAATCCAGATGCAAGCGGTGGACGTGTGCAGCAACGATTCCAACTGCCGGGCGCTGTTCTGCGCTTCGTATTCTGCGCTCACGTCGCGCGAGACGCCTGTTACATGGGCGATGCTGCCATCTGCGCCGCGTCTGACAATCGACGCCGACCGCAACCATCGAATCTGATTGCCGACCACAACCCGATAGTCGATGGACGGCAATATCCCAGACTGTGGGTTGCTCCAGCGTTCGCGCAGGAAGCGTCGATCATCCGGATGCACGGACTCAAGCCAGGCTTCGATATCGACCGCGACAGCAGCGCTCTGCGGAATGCCCAGCAGCCGCCGATAGCCGGGCGAGGCGGTGAACTCGATCCCCGGCCGCCAATGGAAAAACTCGACATCGGCGACGCGCAGCAGCAGCCGCAATTGCTCGTTGTCGGCGTCGAGATTCGCGACCAGGCTCTCTTTCTCTGAAAGCGCAGATTGCCGCAGAGCGGCTAGCTCGGCTTCGAGCGCCTCCGTGCGCGCCTGGAGCTCGCTTAGCTGTCGCGACGCAGCCAAAACTGCATCTCCTGAGGTGTCTCAATGGCGCAACCAAGCTCGCGCCAGGAAAAAGTCGCCCTCATTCCCTGCTGCGGCGAATACCCGCGCCCGCGCCAGAAAGGCTCCAGCGTGCGCGCATTTTCGGGTCGGCGCGGATCGTCGGCGCTGCGAACGACCGCGCAGAACGCTGTAAGGGTGAAACCCAGTTGGCGCGCGTGATGTTCGCGCTCATCGAAAAACCGGTGCCCCAGCCCATTCCCGCGGTAGCTGGGCAGCAGCACCGATTCCCCGAAGTAGAAGACCGATTGGGTGGCTATCCCCGATTGCTTGAACGGGGCCTGGCAGTAGTCGGGTTCGTCGCTGAGCGGAACCCCAGTGGCGCAACCCACCAGACTTTCTCCATCGCGCGCCAGAACGAAGACGGCGCGGGGCGATTGCGCGTAGGTTTGCAGATAACTTTCCTCGTAGCCAAGATCGCCATCGTAAAGGTAAGGCCATTGCCGGAACACCTGGATCCGCAACTGCGCAAGTGCCGGCAGGCAACTTCGCGCCTGCGCTCCAGTAGCGGTCTGCACGCTGATCACAGGCCGCTCCAATGCCTGCGCGCACGTAACAGGGTCGCTGGGAAATCGCCGAACAACCCGTCGCATCCGGCTGCGAAAGCCGCCATCGCTTCGGTGTACGGATCTGCTCCAACGTCGTCGTCGCGGAACGTCCAGGCATGCACCACCTGGCCCGAGCGATGCGCCGCTGCGATGAACGTTGCGCCATCGGAGCTCATCAACGCGCTCTTGCTGATGCCGTAGCCGTCGACATCGGCGCAGATCTCCGGCAGTTGCAACGAAAGCAGCGTCGTGCGCAGCCCCAGTTCGCGCTTAACCGCCAAGAGTGTGGGTAATTCGAAACACTGGATCCATACCGGTGCTGAGCTGCCGGTCCAGCCGTGCCTGGCCAGATCGGCGCTCAACGCGCGCAGCATCGATAAACCACGCTCGGCAAAATACGAGGGGTGCTTGAGCTCCGGATAGACGACGAGCGGCTTGTCGCGCCGCCGTCGTTCTTGCTCGAGCAATTGCAGAACGCTGGCAAAGCTTGGGATGGCAAACTCGCCGTCGCGCTCGCTCGGCCGTTTCGCGTGTGGCTGAATTGCGCGAAGCGCACGGAGCTCGTCGGCGCTGAAATCGGCAATCCACCAATCCTCATGGTCGCCATCGCGGCGGCGCCGCGCGGCAAATTGGGGATGCGCCGCTACGTTTGTGGAGCGCGCTAAACCAAGGTCGTGGCGAGCGTGCAACACGCCGTCGGCACTCAATACCAAGTCCGGTTCGATGACGTCTGCGCCTTGCTCGATTGCGAGCGCATAGCCAGGCAGTGTGTGTTCGGGCAACAGGCCGCTTGCACCGCGATGCGCGATGACCCAGGGATGGTCGAAAGGCTGCCAGCGCAAGTGCAAGACCAAATCCTAAGCCCACGGGAACCCGAGACTAAGCCAGAAATCACCCAGGGCTGAAGGTCGACGACGCATTTTTGCAATTCTGTCCCATCTGAATACGATTAATGCGACGCGATCAAGCGTTTCGCCGCTTGATCGCCTGCCACAAGCTGCGCAGATTGCGAAGCTCGAAGCGAAACCAGAAACCCACATAACAGCCGTTGGTTCGGAACTCCGGATTGATGGCGCGATAGGCTTGAGCGGCGGGGCGCTCGAAATAGGCGGCCGGATAGGATTCGAGCGTTTGCGCGGTCGGGTAGATGTTGACGAAGAAAGTTTGGTCGGGGCGAATGAGAAAGCCGCTGTAACTGGCCATTCGCGCGAAGGCAGCGTCGATCTTGGGGCTGTCGCGATTGGCCTTCGGGGCCGGAAAAAACTCGTAATGTGCGAGGGCTTCGGTGATCGAGACAAAGCCGAATATCGCAGCGATCGAGAGGCGAACGACCGGCGTCAACGGCATCGCCAGGCGACGTTCCGCGTAGTACAGCAAGCCGGAATACAGGTGCAAAGCACGGCGGCGAACGCTTGGATGCATGCGCAGCTTGCCGCCCATGATGAACTGTATGCCGTCAGCCACCGCGTGGCGCCAGAACTGAAATCCCAGCACTCGACCATCCGCGCCCCTGAAGATGTGAACCGAGTCGTTGGCGGCGACATGCTTGGCGAACTGCTCAAGATCTTCCTGCATCAAGGAATTGGCTAACGCGTGCAGTTCGGCGACCTCGTTCTGCTGCAGTGAGCTCACTGCACGGATCTGCATGCGCACCGGCGAACGGAGCCAGCGGAGCAGCAGATTTCCCACAATTTGCAATTGGCGCATGAGCCGCTTTTTCCGTTCCGAAAACACACAGTCGATGAGGCCATGCCTGGGCGCCGATCGAGCCAGTTCGGTGCCGTATGGCCATGCCGAGGAGGGTTAACGCCACCCGGCTCTCCTCAAAGCCGGCAGGCCATGCCATGCTAGACCTATGAAGCCCAGTTTCGAACCCGCATGAAGCCGGCCCTGCAATTACGCGTCGGCCAATCGCTGACGCTGACGCCACAGCTCAAACAGGCAATCCGATTGCTCACGCTGTCGACGTTGGAATTGCAATCCGAGCTGATGCAGGCGGTCGAAGACAACCCCATGCTCGAGTGGGACGAGACGCCCGATGTCGCTGTCCCGGAGGCCGATTCGACTGGCACCACCGAGCCCAGCGAGGGTGCGCAGGTGGAAGCTGCCGAGCGCGACGAGCGCGAGCCCGATAGCGTCGAGGACCTGCTCGACATTCCCGATTTCGGCGGCAACAAAGGCGAGACCGATAACGAAGACGGCGGCGAGACGCACGAACGCGTTTCGGATGCCCCATTGCTGATCGACCATCTGCTTTGGCAATTGCACCTCTCGCAACTGAGTCAGCGCGACCGCGCCATCGCAACCGCGATTGTCGAGGCCTTGGACGACGATGGCTATCTGCGCGAACCTGATGACGTCATCATCGATGCGGTGCGCCCCGTCGAGATCGAGGCGGATGAAGTGGAAGCGGCGCGCCATTATGTCCAGCAACTCGATCCGATTGGCGTCGCCAGCCGCGACTTGCGCGAATGCCTGACCGTGCAACTGGCGCAGTGGAAGGACGACGATGCCCACCCGTTGGCGCTGCGCATCGCCGAGCGGCATCTGGAAGCGTTATCGCGACCTGATCGCAGCAAGTTGACGCGCGAGCTCGGCGCTTCCGAGGCAGAGGTGGATGCCGCGGTGAGCCTGCTGCGCCGATGCTCGCCTCGCCCGGGTGCGCGCTTCTCGCCGGTGGCCGCCGAACATGTCATTCCCGATGTCTTCGTTTTCAAGCGCGCGGGACGCTGGGACGTGGGACTCAATCCTTCGGTGGCACCCAAGATTCGCGTCAACGATCATTACGCCAACCTGCTGCGCAAATGCGGCCGCGATGAGGGTACTGCGCTTAAGGGGCAGCTGCAGGAAGCGCGCTGGTTGCTTAAGAGCCTTGAGCAGCGCGAGCAGACAGTGCTCAAAGTTGCGCGGGTCATCGTCGAACGCCAGGAAGCGTTTTTCGAGCGCGGGGCGGAAGCGATGAAGCCGATGGTGCTGCGCGAGGTAGCGGACGAGATCGGCATGCATGAGTCCACTGTCAGTCGTGTAACCACGCGCAAGTACTTGCACTCGCCGCGTGGCACGCTGGAGTTCAAGTACTTCTTTTCCAGCCACGTCGCCACTAAAGACGGCGGCGAGGCATCCAGTACCGCGATCCAGGCGATGATCAAGAAATTGATCGATGAGGAACCTGCGCAAAAGCCGCTATCCGACAGTGCGCTGGCCGAGGAGCTGAAGCGTCGCGGCATCCTGGTAGCCAGGCGCACCGTGGCGAAGTATCGTGAGGCGATGCGAATTCCCTCTTCCAATGAACGCGTTCGCTAGTGCCAGGCACTCGAGCGCTTCGTGGCCCTCGCACCGCGCGAGGCAATGTGGGTAACAAGGAGTTATGCGATGAATCTAACAATCTCGGGTCACCAGCTGGACATCACCGAAGCGCTGCGGGCATATGCCGAAAACAAGATGCAGCATCTGCTGGAATCCTTCGAGAGGGTTATCGACGTGCACATGATTCTTGGGACTGAAAAGCTCGATCAGTACGCCGAAGCCACAGTGCATGTGCGCGGCAAGAAAGTGTTCGCCAAAGCCCAGGGCCAGGACGCCTACGCGGCGATCGACGGATTGATCGATAAACTCAAGGGCCAGTTGGTCCGCCATAAGGAGCGGCTCAGCGAACACCGCGCAACCGCGAATGGCTGACCCGGGTTTTCCGACGCGATGCATCTGATCGATATCCTCACGCGTCGGCGAGTGATCGCCGACGCCAAAGTCGCGAGCAAAAAGCGCTTGCTGGAACTGGCAGCCAGCCTGCTGTGCGCCGATTCGGGCGGTGGACCTGGCACAGAGCGGCTGGCCTTCGAGGCTTTGATCGCGCGCGAGCATCTGGGGTCGACGGGCCTCGGCAGCGGCGTGGCGATTCCGCACGGCCGTGTCGCGGCCGACGTTCCGCCCACGGCTGCCTTCATACGTCTCGCCAAGCCGCTCGATTTCGACGCCGCGGACGGAGAACCGGTCGATCTGGTGCTCGCGCTGATCGTTCCAGATCATTTCACCAATCAACACTTGGCACTGCTGGCGCAAGTCGCCGAATTGTTCAGTCAAAGCGATATCTGTGCGCAGTTGCGTAACGCCAAGGGCAACGCCGAGCTCTTCGATGTGTTGAGCGCGCACACGCTCAAGGTCACCGACGGATGAGCCCGCGCTCGATCAGCAGCCATCAGCTGTTCGACGACGTGCGATCGCGTCTGGAGCTGACGTGGCTCGTAGCGCACGAGGGCGGCGACAAGACCATTGAAATTGGCGAGGGCCGTTCGCGGCGACCAGCGCTGGTGGGCTATTTGAACCTGATCCATCCGAACAAGATTCAACTCCTCGGCAGCGAGGAGATGGCCTATCTCGACGGCCAGTCGCCGGCGCAACGGCGCAGCACGCTAAAGCGCATGATGAAGTTGTCCCCGTCGGCAGTCATTCTCACCAAACCCATCGAACCGCCCGAGGACCTGCTCGTCGCGGCGAAAGCCGCCCAAGTTCCGGTATGGCGAACGCCCAAGCGCGGCCACGATGTGTTGACCTATCTTCAATACCATCTGGCGCGCGCTCTGGCGCCGCGCGGTTCGCTGCATGGCGTGTTCCTTGAGGTGTACTCGATTGGCGTGCTGATCACCGGTGAGGCCGGTGCCGGCAAGAGTGAGCTCGCGCTGGAGTTGATTACGCGTGGCCATCGCCTGATCGCGGACGATGCGCCGGAATTCACGCTGATCGCACCCGACGTCATCGACGGCACTTGCCCGGAGTTGCTGCAGGACTGCCTGGAGGTGCGCGGTCTGGGCGTGCTCAACGTGCGCGAGATGTTTGGCGATACCGCCGTCAAACGCAATAAATACCTGCGCTTGATAGTGCACTTGGGTCCGATGGTGGCCGACGGCGATCACGACGGCATGAAGCGTTTGTACGGCGATGTCAGCACGCTCAAAGTTTTTGATGTAGAGATACCGCGTCTGGTGATCCCGGTGGCGCCCGGCCGCAATCTTGCGGTGCTTGTCGAGGCGGCGGTGCGCAATCATGTGCTGAAGAGCAAGGGGTTCGATGCCGCGCAGACCTTTATCGATCGTCAGGCGCATCAGATGAAGCGGGCCAAGCCATGGTGACCGAGACTCCGCAAAAGATTCGTCTTGCGGTGGTGTCTGGACTGTCGGGTTCGGGCAAAACGGTCGCCCTGCACACGCTGGAGGATCTCGGCTTCTATTGCATCGACAATCTGCCCGCAGGCTTGCTGCGCACGCTCGCCGAGCACACCTTGGCTAAGGGCGAAGGTAGCTATCCGCGCGTCGCCGTGGGCATCGATGCGCGCACCGCGGGCGCTGCGAGCGCCGACCTGCCGCAGGCATTCTCCGAGTTGGCCGAATTGGGTTTCCCGCCGTTCCTGGTGTTTCTCGACGCCGGCGATATGACGCTGCTCAAGCGCTATAGCGAAAGCCGGCGCCGCCATCCGCTCGGTTGCGAAGGCCTGTCGCTGAGCGATGCGATCGCGCGCGAGCGCGCGCTCTTGAAACCGCTGAAGCAAATCGCCGATGCGGAAATCGACACCAGCGACATCAATGTGTACCAGTTGCGCCGCCGGATTCTGGAGGTTTTGGGTATCTCGGCAAGTGGCGTTTCGTTGATGTTCGAGTCGTTCGCGTTCAAGCGCGGTGTGCCGTCTGAGGCGGATTTTGTGTTCGACGCACGGGCCTTGCCTAACCCGCATTGGGAATCGAAGTTGCGACCATTGTCTGGGCGCGATGCGGCGGTGCGCGAGTATTTTGAGGCGCGGCCACAAGTCGGCGAGTTCGCCGACGATGTCGAGCGTTTCCTGAAGCGCTGGTTACCGCGTTTCGATCCATCAGAGCGCAGCTATTTGACCGTGGCGATCGGCTGTACAGGCGGGCGGCATCGTTCGGTGTACATCGCCGAAATCTTGCAGCAGCGCTTCCGTGAGCTGGGCGGCGAAGTGCTGTGTTTCCATCGGGAGCTGGCGTGAGCGTCGGCGTACTGTTGGTGACGCACCCCGGAATCGGCAGCAGCATTCTGGCCGCCGCGCAGCGAGTATTGCGCGTGATGCCGCTCAAGGTGTCGGTATTCGAGGTGCCGTGGGATGTCGACGATCGCGAGGCCTACGCGCGGCGTCTGAATCAGGAGCTTCGTGAACTGGACCAGGGGCAGGGCGTCTTGGCGCTTGTGGATTTATATGGCGCTTCGCCGTTCAACATGGCGGTGAGTCAAGAACCCGGCCGCACCGTATCGCGCGTTTCCGGATTAAATCTGCCGATGCTCTTGCGCGTATTCAATTATGCAGAAAAGGACTTGGATGGCCTCGTTGCGGTTGCGCGCGATGGCGGACGGAACGGAGTCATAGGCGATGGCTGAACGCGAGATCACGGTAAGCAATCGGCTCGGCCTGCACGCCCGCGCGGCGGCAAAACTGGTGCAGACCAGCGGCCAGTTCGCGTCGCGCGTAACCTTGGTGTGCCGCGGCAGGGAGGTCAATGCACAGAGCATCCTCGGCGTCATGATGCTTGCGGCCGGCAAGGGCACCACGCTGACCGTGCGTACCCAGGGCGCCGACGAAGACGCCGCGCTCGCCGCTGTTGCCAATTTGTTCGAACGCAAGTTCGATGAGGCGGATTGATGAGGCCCAGGGATGCGGCACGAAGACTCCGCGACATGATGCGGGGGCAAGGGTCGGGGGGCGGGGGTCGAGCGCAAGTCTCCGCGCCAGCCTGCGTAAACCCTTCGCCAGTGCCCCGCGACCAACACGAATACGCGCAAGCGCACGGCCCCCGCCGCCTGCCCCCTGCCCCTGGGTCGCTGGCTAAATCTTGCCGCAACACCGATACATGCGAGGCCCCGTAACATGGCGCTGCTGCTCAGTGGTCAGGCAGCATCTAAAGGTATCGGCATCGGTCGCGCTCGGGTGCTGGAAGTCGGCGGCGTCGAGGCGCCCGAGTACACGCTGGAACCCGACCAGATCGGCGCGGAAATCGAGCGTTTCCGCGCCGCCGTTGCGCAGGCGCGAGCGGGCCTCAGGACCATCGCCGATCGTCTGGAGCAACAGGTTTCCAGCGAGGTTCGCGACTTCATCGAAACGCATTTGTTGATGCTCGAAGACGATGCGCTCGTCGAGGCGCCGGTCGAGTTCATTCGTGGTCGCGCGTGCAACGCGGAGTGGGCGCTGAAGCAAGCGCGCGATCAGTTGATGGCAGCATTCGATCAAATGCAGGACGACTATTTCCGCTCGCGCCGGGATGATGTCGATCAAGTTGCCAAACGCATTGCGGGCGCATTGGCGAATCGCGAGTCGCGGACGCTCATGGCCGAGGACGATTCGCTGGCGGACACAGTGATCGTCGCCGACGATATCGAGCCGGCAGAACTGACGGGTCTCGCCGATCGCGGCCTGGCGGCATTCATGATCGAGAGCGGCGGCCCGCAATCGCATAGCTCAATTCTGGCGCGCTCGATGGGTGTGCCGTGCATCGTCGGTGTGCGCGGCGCGCGGCAAATGGTCAGCGAAGGTCAGCTCCTGATTGTCGACGGCGAGCGCGGATTCGCGCTCATCGATCCCGATGGCGAGCGCCTAGCGCGTTATCGCGAGCGTCAGGTCGAGCAGCGGCGCCGCCAGAGCGCCCTTCAGCGCCTCGCGAGCGTCGCGCCGCGCACGGCCGACGAAGTCGCGATTTCGCTGTGGGCCAACGCCGAGCAGGTCAAAGATATCGAAATGGCGCTGCGCAATGGCGCTGCGGGCGTCGGCCTGTTTCGAACCGAATTTTTGTACCTCAACCGGAATAGCGCACCAGATGAGGATGAGCAATACGCCGCATGCGTGGCCGCCATCAGGCTCATGGGCGGTAAACCGGTCACCTTTCGAACGCTCGATGTCGGTGCCGACAAGCAGTTGAATCTGGGTCAGGATCCGCACGAACCCAATCCCGCGCTTGGCCTTCGCGGCATCCGCTTGAGCCTCAGGTTCCCGGACATTTTTCGCACGCAGCTTCGCGCCATTTTGCGAGCCGCGGCGCTGGGTCCCGTAAGTCTGCTGCTGCCGATGATCAACGGCTGCGAAGATGTGCTGCAGACGCGCAAGCTGGTCAGGGAGGTCGGCGAGGAGTTGCGTAGCGCCGGTATCGCGTGCAATCCCAGTATTGCCATCGGCGGCATGATCGAGGTGCCCGCTGCCGCACTCGCTGCGCCGCAGCTTCTCGATATCCTCGACTTCGTCTCGATCGGTACCAACGATCTGATCCAGTACACACTCGCCACCGATCGCGGCAACCAAGCCGTCGCCCGCTGGTACGATCCGCTGCATCCGGCCGTGCTGCGCCTCATCAGTGCTGTGATCGATACCGCCCAGGCCTATGGCAAGCCCGTGGCCCTTTGCGGCGAAATGGCTGGCGATACGCGCTACACGGCGCTCCTGCTGGCGCTCGGACTCAAAGATTTCAGCCTGCATCCGCGCGGCATCCTGGAACTCAAGGAAACCTTGTCCAAATTGCATCGCAAACCGCTACTGGCGCTCAAGCGCGACATTCTGGCAGCGACTAGCGCCGATGCGGTGGCGAGCATGTTGCGGATGTAGCCATGCGGTTACCCGGGCTGAAAGACCTCCCGGCGGACATCGAACGATTTGCCGATCAGCGCAGCAACGCCGGCAATTGCTCGCTGATGCTGACCAGCATGGCGATAGCGCTGGCGCTTTCGTCCCAATCTGCGGCGGCGGGCAGGTCGGCGCGGATTTCCTCGCTCAGGGTACTGGCGCGGGCTTGTGCTTCGTTGACCTCCGCTTCTTCCAAGAGCCTTTCGGTGGCGCGGATGCTATTGGCCAGCATGAGCAGAGCGACACTGCGCATCGACGTACGTTCGCCGATCGCGGCCTCGCGCAAGTGCGCCAAGGCTTCGTTGCGGGCGCGGGTGGAGCGCACCGGGTAGCGGCGCGGGCCGAATAGCCAATAACGTTTGCCGCTGCCGGGGTGCAAGAGGCCGCGATCGACGAGACTGTCGAAATGCCGCGCGACGAGTCGGCTTACGCCGTAGCGCGTGGTCGAGATCATGGCTCCGGTCGGCTGCACGCCGCGCGCTTTGATAGCGCGCAGCGTTTCATCGATCAGCGGATGGAAGTTCGGCAGGTCGTCGACGACATGTACGCCTTGCGGCGTCCAGCCGATCTGTTTTTGCACTGCCAGTTCCGCGAGCAAACATGCGCTCAGGAACTTGGGTGTTTGCACGACCATCAAGCCGGGTTGCGGCAGACCCGACTCGACGTCAAGAGACATCAGCAGCAGGTCTTCGCCGATCAGCACGGGTCGGTCCTGATCGCGCTTTGAGCTGACGCACGGCTCACCACCCGCAGCTCTGTCCCTGGTTCTGCTCGATCAACCATTGATTGAGCGGTTGGAAGTATTCGAGCACGGCGTCGGCTTGCATGCGTTCGCTGCCGGTGAACTCCTTCAACGTGACCTGCCAGGGTTGGCTGGCGCCGGCGCCAAGCAGTTTCCACAGTTTCCCGCCGACCTCTTTATTGCCGAAGATCGAGCAGGTGTGCAGCGGGCCTTGATGCTTCATTTGTTGGCACATTGCGCGCTGGAACTGGAACTGGAGAATGTGGGCGAGGAAATAGCGCGTGTAGGGTGTGTTTGCCGGTACGTGATATTTGGCCGCAGGGTCGAATGAACTCTCATCGCGCGCGACCGGCGGCGCCACGCCTTGGTACTTCTTCTTCAGATCCCACCACGCGCTGTTGTAGTTGGACGGCGCGATCGAAGCATCGAAAACACCCCAGCGCCATTGATCGATGAGTTTGCCGAAGGGCAGGAAGGCGACTTTCTCCAGCGCCAGTTTCATCTGTGCGTTGATGGTGGCCTCGTTCGATTCGCTGGCCGCATCCACCAGCCCGATCTGAGCCAGGTAACCGGGCGTCAGCGACAGCACTACGGTGTCGCCGATGGCTTCATGAAAGCCATCATTGGCGCCGGTCTGGTACAGCGGCGGTTGGCCGTGGTACGCGAGGTAATAGTAGATGTGACCGAGTTCGTGATAGATCGTGCGCAGATTCTCTTCGTCCGGCACGATGCACATCTTGATGCGAACATCGCCTTTCATGTCCATGTCCCAGGCGCTGGCGTGGCATTGCACGTCGCGATCTGCCGGTTTGGTGAGCATCGAGCGCTGCCAAAACAGTTCCGGAAGCGCGGGCATCCCAAGCGAGGTGTAAAAGCTTTCGGCCTGACGCGTTAGCTTGACGGCGTCGTAACCTTGTTTCTGGAGGCCGGCGGTGACGTCCAAACTGTCGATGCCGGCGAACGGCTCGACGAGCGGATAAACATTGCTCCAATCTTGCTGCCACATGTTGCCGAGCACGTGGCCCGGGATCGGTCCGGTCTTGGGGACTTCGGCATCGCCATAGTGGCCGTTCAATCGATTGCGCACGTAACAATGCAACTGCGTGTACAGCGGCTCGACTTCGCTCCACAGGCGCTCGGTTTCGGCCGCGAAGTCGGCAGGCGGCATATCGTAGCCGCTGCGCCATAGATCGCCCGTGTCCTTGAAGCCATAGGCCTGCGCACCCTTATTCATCAGCTCGGCGAAGCGCTGGTAGTCGCTGCGGGAAGCGCTGGCGGTGTTGTGCCAATCGAGCCACGCTTTCTTTAGCGCAGCCGGATCGCGGCTATTCGCGAGCACATCCGAGAGTTGCAACAGGTCGCGGCAGGATTCCGGTTTAGCCGGATCGTCGCAGGCCTTGCCCGCGCCGTAAGCAGCTTCGAGCTTGGCCGACAGCTCAGTCAGTTCGGCTTGGTCTTTGCTGTCGGTGGGCGGCAAAACGGTTCGGCCACTCAGCATCAAGCCGAACGATCGTTTCGTGTTGGCATCGAGTTCGATACCTTGAAAGCGGCGCATCTCGTCGAGCAGATCAGCCTGATAAGCCAGATCGCGCTCGTTGGCTTTGGCTGCCAGCAATTGCGAGTCGGCGTTGATGTAGGTGGCAGCGATCCATTGCGCCGCCGCCGCTTCTCGCGAACGCGCATATGCCTCGTTATTGACGCGTTGCACCAGCACCGCCGCGCCACTGGCGTCGGGTGCGTCTTTTGCCGCGTTCGGTGGCGGCGGCGTGCAGCCGGCGATAACAGCGCAGATAGCGATCGGAAGTAAGCGATTCATGGCGGGCAGGGCAGGTTCGTCGTGCAATTGTGTCGGTTAGGGTGGCTCCGTCCCGGACTTTCAGGGAGGGAGGCGGATCAGGCCCTGGTTTATTTCGAGTTCTTTCTCGCGCCGTAAACCATGGCCGCCATCCCGGCGACCCCAACGAGAGGCGCCATGCCGCGGCCCAGTTGCGGATGGGTAATCCAGAACTGAGCGCCAGCGATGAGTGCGACGATGGCAATAGCGCTTAGAGCAATGACTTTCAGATTCATGCGCGTGGTCCGCGAGGTTTGCTGCGTTTTTCGCCCACCGATTCGCCGCCTTTGTCGGGCCGCATTTTGAGCGGACGTCCAGCGACCCAGGTCTTCTTCAAATGCTGCAGGATTTCTTTGGGCATACCTTCAGGTAATTCGATGGTGCTGGTTTCCTCGCCAATCTCGATGCGGCCGATGAACTTGGAATCTAGCCCGGCTTCGTTCGCTACAGCACCCACCAGATTGCCAGGTTTCATACCGTGGCTCGACCCGACCTCGACGATAAAGCGCTCGAACACAACGTCGCTGCGCGGCGTTTTGTCTTTCGCAGGGCGATCTTTATTCTTCGATGCGAACTCGCGTTCGCGTGGAGCAGGGCGTTCGCGCGCGCTGTCGGCGCGCGGCTCGCGACCGGGACGCTCTTCGCGAGCCACGGGCGCCGCAAAGCCCGTGCTTTCGCTGTTCCGCTCGCGCTGGGGAGGCTCACTGCTCCGGAATGTCGGCTTCTCACGCGAATCGAGCTTTCGTTCCGTGCTCTCGCGTTTCGGTCGTTCGGCGGCGCGCTCGGCATACGCGCTGCGTTCGCCGGTCGGGCGCGCTGCTCGGTCGGCAAAGCCTTCGCGCTTGTCGCGCTTGCCGGCAAATCGCTCATCTCGCGATATGCGCGGCGCTTCGCGCGCTTCGGCGATGGTTGAGGGCGACGGATCCTGGCCGGCCGCGAGTAACAGCGGCTTATCGCCCTGCAACATACGGGCGACCGCAGCAGCTACATCCAGCTCCGGCACCTCGCGTTGATGCGCGAAATCGCTGATGAGCTGGCGATAAAGATCGAGATCGGCGGCTTGCAGTCCCTTTTCGATGCGTTCATAAAAGCGCGCAACGCGGCGATCATTAACCGCTTGAACGCTGGGGACCAACATCGGTTCGATCGGCTGGCGCGTGGCGCGCTCGATCGTACGCAGCAGATTCCGCTCGCGCGGCGTGACAAACAGGATCGCCTCGCCGCTTCGTCCCGCTCGCCCTGTTCGACCGATGCGATGGACGTACGCTTCGCTGTCGTAGGGGATGTCGTAGTTGATGACGTGGGTGATGCGCTCGACATCCAAGCCGCGCGCAGCGACGTCGGTTGCGACGAGGATATCGAGCTGACCATCGCGCAGCCGCTGGATGGTCTTTTCGCGCTGGACTTGCTGCAAATCGCCATTGATCGCGGCGGCGGCGAAACCGCGAGCATTCAGACGCTCGGAAAGCTCTTCCGTGCCGATCTTGGTGCGCGCGAAAATGATCATCGCCTCGAAGGGCTCGCCCTCGAGGATGCGAGTCAATGCATCAAGTTTGTTGAGGCCGCTGACTTGCCAGTAGCGTTGCCGAATCTGGCTCGCGGTGGTCGTCGATGAGCGGATCGTGACCTCGACGGGATCCTTAAGGTGCGTCTGGGCGATGCGCTTGATCGGCGGCGGCATGGTGGCCGAAAACAGAGCAACCTGACGACCGGCGGGTGTGGCGCCGAGGATCATCTCGACATCATCGATAAAGCCCATCCTCAGCATCTCATCGGCCTCGTCGAGCACCGCGATCTTGAGCTGCGACAAGTCGAGCGTACCGCGCGTCAGATGGTCCTTGATGCGCCCAGGTGTGCCCACCACCACATGCGCGCCACGCTTCAAGCCGTGAAGCTGCGCGCCGTAGCCTTGCCCGCCGTAAATCGGCAGCACGTGAAAGTCGGGCAGGTGCTGTGCGTAACGTTGAAAGGCCTCGGCCACCTGGATGGCCAGCTCGCGTGTCGGCGCCAACACCAGCGATTGGGTGACCGCGCGCTTGAGGTCGATGCGAGCGAGTATCGGCAATGCGAACGCGGCCGTCTTGCCGGTGCCGGTTTGCGCCTGGCCCAGGACGTCCTTGCCGGCCAGCAATGGCGGGATGGTTTCGGCCTGGATCGGCGAGGGCGATTCGTAGCCCACGCTGGCGACCGCGGCCATCAATCGTTCGGGCAAGCCCAGGTCTGAAAATTGGATTGTGCTGCTCATCTTGTTGCCTGGGCTGTAAAAGGCCGCAAATTCTACGCCTCGGCGGATGAACCAGTGTCGTGACGACTGGCCCACGCGCGTGGTCCGGCGGCGGGCCTATCGTCACCGCACCCGCAGCGCCGTCCGGCTGTTGAGCCACAGGCTGCAGGTCTGCCCGACAACGCGCCAGGAGATTGCCGATGTTGACCACCCGTCGTACCTTGTTGAAATTGAGTGCGCTTGGCGCCGCTGCGACGGCTGCGCCGTCGCTGCTGTACTCGACCGTCGCGCGCGCCGAGAAACCCCTCAACATCCTGATTCTTGGCGGTACCGGCTTCACCGGGCCTCACCAGGTGCGTTATGCGTTAGCGCGCGGGCACAAGCTCACGCTGTTCAACCGCGGCCGTAAGGAAGTCGAGTGGCCGGGCGAGGTTGAGGAACTAACTGGTGATCGCAACACTGGAAACGTTGACGCGCTTAAAGATCGCAAGTGGGATGTGTGCATCGACAACCCAACGAGTGTGCCATTCTGGGTGCGCGATGTCGGGCAAGTTCTGGCCGGCAATGTCGATCAATACATTTTTATCTCGACAATCTCGGTGTTCAGCGACAACTCCAAACCGAACATGGCCGAAGATGGTGCGCTTGCGGTTTATGAGGGCGAGGACCCGCTCAAGGAAACGCGCGATTCGCTGATGGCGAATATGGCGCTGTATGGCCCGCTGAAAGCCGCGTGCGAGCAGGAAGCGCAGAAGCAGTTTGGCGACAAAGCCACGATTATTCGACCCGGACTCATCGTTGGGCCCGGCGACGAGACCGACCGCTTCAGTTACTGGCCGGTGCGTATCGCGCAGGGCGGCGATGTGCTGGCGCCGCCGATGGATGATCCGATGCAGTTCATCGATGCACGCGATCTGGCGGAATGGACCATCCGCATGGCCGAAGCGCGTGCGTACGGCATTTACAACGCGACCGGACCCGATTACGAACTGTCGACCGCAGCCACACTCTACGGCTGTCGAGCCGTCACCACCACCGGTGCGCGCTTGCGCTTCGCCAGCGCCGAATTTCTGGCCGAGAACAATGTCGCACCCTGGGCCGAGCTGCCGGTGTGGGTCCCTGGCAGCGGCGAAACCGCCGGCTTTGCGCGCGTGAATTGTCAGAAGGCGATCAAGGCGGGGCTGACGTTTCGTCCGCTCGCAACCACTGCGAGCGAAACCATCGCTTGGTGGAACAGCCTGCCAGCCGAGCGGCGCGTGCTGCGCGCTGGATTGAAGCCGGAGCGGGAGAAGGAGCTGTTGGCGAAGTTGTAGGGTTATCCAGCGGGCGGTATGGCTCCCTCTTGGTCTTGGTCCGCTTGACCATGTACTCGTCGCGCATCATGATGCGGTCGCATCATTGAGAGTGAGCCTTGCCATGCGCACCACGATTGAGATTCCTGACCTTGCCCACCAGCGATTGAAGGTCCTCGCGCAAGCGAGGGGTGTCAGCCTGGGCAAGTTGTTGATGGAACTTAGCAATCAGGCGCTTGGACTCAACTCGGATGCAGAGGCTACTGTCATCGCTAGCCCTACCACGGGTTTTCTGAAACTGAAGCTGGGGCAACCAGTCACGTTCGAGGAACTCAAGGCGCTGGATGAGTGATGCAAGGGTATCTGCTCGATACCAGCGTGCTGTTGGCGCTAGGACTCGACGACCACGTCAGCAATGATGTCGCTGAGCAGTGGCTGGTGAGCCAGACTGCCCCGTTTGCAACGTGCCCGCTCACGCAGCTTGGGTTTCTTCGGATCGTCAAGCAGTTGCACCGCGATATCAGCATCCACCAGATTGGCGCCATTCTTGAAAGCATCTGTAATGACGAGCGGCATCTGTTTATTGCGGCAGACCTGGACGTACGCGACGCCGACTGGCGACTGATTCTCGGGCATCAGCAGATCACCGATGCATATCTTGCAGCTCTTGCCCGTCAGAACGACCTCAAGATTGCGACGTTCGATCGAGGATTCGTTGTTACCCATCCTGATGTCGCAGTGCTGGTTGTGTAAGGAATTGCGTGTAGATCTCAGGAGTGTGAGCCGCTCGCGAAACTGGAGCAATTCTGGCTTGCCTGGCGCTGACATTAGTCCCAGTTCGCGACGATTACGCTGATATCGTCCTGATAACCGCCATTGGCGATACGAGCCAAATCGGCGACCATTGACGCCGCTTGACGTGGCGACTGATTTTGGACGCACCGCACGACGTCAGACCATCTGGCGTACTTGGTCAATCCGTCCGAAGCCATCAGGAGGCGACCATTGAAGGGCTCGGGACCAAACGGCACTACGCGAGCGCCGTCGCCGAGTAGCGGCTTTCGCGATTGATTGCTCGTCAGTTCGAGCGTTTTGCCGTCAGCAAGTAGCCAAGCCTCGGAGTCGCCGCAACTAGCCCCAGACACTTCTCCGTTGCTAATCAATACAATGATTCCCGTCGAGAGCCCGCTGCCTTTCGCTATCTCCTGATCCGCGAAAGTAAGTGCAGCCGATGGTGTGGAAAGTCGGCCGACGGCAAGAGCTTGCGCCGTTCCTATGACAATCTCGGCCGACTCCGCGCCAGAACCAACGCCACCAGCTCCATCTGCCAACACCAAAATCCAGCTATCGCCAGATCCGAAGCACGCCGCGCGGTCCTCATTCCGCCCTCCCGAGCGAACCTCGATCGACACCAGAAGGTTCACCGACGCTCCCACGAACCACGTCACTGCGGCTCGTTGACGATTACCCGTCGCACCACCGGCGTCCCGACCGCGCGGTTCTGTGGTCGATACATATCCTCGGCGACGGTGGCCGGAACGCTGTACGTGCCCGGCGACACGGCGCGCACGAGATAGTACAGATCGGCGCCCGAGCCGGCGCTTAAACTCAGCGCGGCGACGAAGCGGTCTTCGCGGTATTCCTGATAGCGCGTGGTGCTGCCATAGGAGCGCCATTCGTCGAGGTTAGTGCCGTCGATGGTCAATTCGGCCAATTGCTTGCTGTCCATGAGGTTCAAGTTCTCGATCTCCAAGCCGCCGGCAAGCGCGTCGGTGACCAACAGATCTGCCAATTGCTCATCGGCATCGACGCGCACGTGCACCACCAGGCCTTCGCCCTCGGTTAGCGAATCGCCGACGAAGGCTTGCCCATTGTGGCGAAACCAGCGGGTGGTCACGCGTACACCGTTGCTTACCGCCGCCGGCGCCGCCAGCGGAATGCCGACGGTGTCCTGTACCAGGAAGAACGCGCCGCTTGAAGTGATGTCTAAGTTGGCGCCAGCGCGCAAATCCTCGATCACGAGATCACGCGAGAACCAGCCGTCGATGTTGAATCCCTCGCGCTGCGCGCCGACGACCAATTCGCCTGCCAGCGGCGCGGGCGTGCTCGACAGCGCTCTGGCGAGTTTGATGAGCGCCAGCTTGTCGTGTGTGTTGAGATACAGCGATCCGCGCGCTTCGCGGCCCACCTCCAGGATTCGACCGCGCTCGCTGTCGGGCAACAGGCCATGCTCGATGGCGACCGCCAAGGCCGCCGCGCGATCGCCCGCCGCGGAAAAGTAGTCGCCATAGTAGCCAGGGCCGCGCGCAAAGCTGTCGCCCAATGCTTTCTGAGCAGCTTGCTGGGCGCGCGGCGCATCGCCAGCGAGTTTGAGAGCGGCCGCCAGGCGCATCAGCGGCAATGGGCCGCGCGCATCATCGGCTGAGGAATCGAACACATTGCGCAATGTGCCGAGCGGCGCTTGGTTGACACGTGCCAGCACGTAACCGGCGTGAGCGTTGAAGGCAAGCTTGATGTGATTGCCCACTTCGCCCCAGCCGCGCTCCCAGGATTGCGTACCGCCGGCAAGCAGATCCTCGCGCAGACGCTCGAGCGAGCGTTGCAGCAAACGGGCGGGGACGCTGTAGCCAGCGCTCTGCGCGTCTTGCAGGAATTCGACCACATAGGGCGTGATCTGCGGATCCGCGTAATCGCTGCCGGGCCAGAATCCGAAGTGGCCATTGTCGAGTTGCATGGAGCTGATACGATCGATGGCATACGCGACGTTGGTTGAGCGCTTTTCTGCATCGAAGGCGACGCCCAAGCCCTTGGCGTTGGCATCGCTCACGAGCACATACGGATAACCCTTGCTGGTCGTCTGCTCGATACAGCCGTACGGGTACTCAGCCAAATCCGCGATCAACTGATTGACCGCGAGCGGTGCGCGCGTCGAGGCGCTTACGCGCGAGCGCACGCTACTCGGCGCGAGGCCATCCGTGCGCTGCGTCAAGTCGATCGTTGTAGGCCCATTGACTTGCTCGACCCGTGCGATGCGCTCGGAGGCGTGCGCCGAGCGTACGGTGATTTCGAACTGGCGCTTCAGATCAATCTCGCCGCCCCGTGCGGACAGTGCAAACTTGCCGATGCCAACATCGCCGAGTGCGCGCAAGCCGAACCCGAGGGTAGTGCGCTCGTTGACCGCGAGCTGGATGCTGCGCGCGGCATCGTCGATAGCGATCGGCCCGTCCGTGGTGAACGCCACGGCTAGATCGAGCGGCTTGCCGGAGAGGTTGTGCAGATCGAGCGTAAGCTTGCCGCTGTCCCCCGGCGCCATCACACGAGGCGTACTGACCTCCGCGAGCAGCGGCGCACGCACCAGCGTTTCGCTGCTTGCCGAACCGAAGCGATCCGCCGCAAAAGCGACGGCGGACACGCGCAGCGCGCCGTTGAAATCCGGGACGTTCAACGTGACGTTGGCCTTGCCAGCGGCATCCAGTGCCACAGCGCCGCTGAACAAGTCCACCGTGAGGACTTTCGCAGTCGGGCGACGCGCTTGCGGCAAGCCCGGCACCGCGAGATCGCCGCCGAACTTCAGGCGCGCGCGCTCGCCAGCAAGTGCTTCGATAATGCGGCCATACACGTCATAAGCATCGATCGCGTAACGACGTTTACCGAAGAATTCCGCAATCGGATCCGGCACCTTGAACTGCGTGATATTGAGGATGCCAAGATCCACCGCCGACACCGTGACCTGCGCCGTTTGCCCGGCGAGGGCGGGCGCCTCCACGCTCACCTTGAGCGGCTGATTCGGGCGCATTTCGCTCGGCGCCGACAGAGTCACGGCGACACTGCGATCCGAGCGATCGAGCGGGACATGGGCAATGCCGACCGCGCGCGCGGGCGTGATCTTGTCCTTCGCTGTTCCTGGACGAAAAATCAGCGCCGTGAGGTAGAGATCGTGGCGCTGCCAATCTGCTTGAAGCGGCACATCCACCGTTGCGCCCGATCGCGCATCGAACTCGATAGTGCGCAACACGCGATCGGTTTCGACCAGCAGTAAGCCCGGTCCGTCATGCGGCGGCGTTATCGTCGCTACGACCGTATCGCCCGCCTTGTAGGCGGTCTTATCGAGCGCAATCTTGACTTTCTCAGGACGCGCATCAAGGCCGCGATTGTCATCGTCGAACGACCAGCCCACGTTGAACGGTACCCGCGTGGTCAAGCCGGATTCCGGATCGGTAATTTCCAACCGATGCGGGCCCCACGAGGCGTTGAATACGACACTGCCGGGGTTGTCGCCGGGAACGTCGACGGACTGCGATTCGACTTCCACGAAGCTTTGCGTGTAGTCGACTTTCCAGCCGAGGTTCTCGTCGTAATTCCAGGTGTAATCGCGATCTTCGCGAATCAACCTGGCTGTCAGGCCGGTGGCCGCAACGCGGGTGCCGTCGGCTTTGACTTTCAAGACTTCGAAGCGTGCCGCTCCTTCGCCCGGCAGGTCGCCGTCGAATAACGGTCGTACGCCGATCAAGGCATCGGCCGGCCACAGAGTGCGCTTCAGTATGCGCGACACCGGTCGGCCGCCGGTTTCGAACAAGCTGCCGATCACCGTCACAGCGACCGGGCCGGCCACGGTACCGGGTTCGATAGCAATGGCTGAGGCGAGGGTGCCGTCGTCGCCGAGTGTGGTGTCGATTGCGTCGACCGGTTCCTTATTCGGCGGGTTGATCGGATCGCCGAAGCTATAGCCCTTGAGCCCGGCAATGGGTGCGCTGTCGACCGCGTACGTTACTTTGGCGGTAAAACGATTGCTCGCCGCAGGCGCGCCGTACAGATAAGCGCCTTCGACATTGATGTTCAAGGACTCACCCGGCGCCAGCGTTTGCTGCTCGCTATCGACCAGAAGCTTCATGCGTTCAGGCAAGAACTCTTCGATGCGGATCAGATAGCTATGGACAGCGCCCTGGCCACTCGGATCGGCGGAAAGCTCGAGCCGCCAGCGCCCCGTGGCCACATCGCCCGGCATCGCGCGCTCGTAAAGATAGTAGCCGGCCTCGTTGGCCTTCAGTTGCGCGCTGGCATAGGTGCGCCCATCGGGCTGTTTGAGCGTGGCGAACAGCGGCGGATTGCCGGCGATGCGACCATCGTAATCGCGCAATAGCGCGCTAATGCGTAACGGTTCGCCGGGGCGGTACAGGTCGCGCCCCGACCAGATGAACAGGCTGGTTTCGCCCCCGGTATTGCCGTCGATGTCGAAGTCGCTCAAATCCAATGCGGGCTGGTTGAAGGGCAGCAAGCTCAACTGATCGCCGCGGGTAGCCATCAGCACATTGGCCGTCGAGAAAGGTGCGTCGAGCACGGCGATGCCGTCGCCATCGGTACTCGCCGTTTGCAGCGCGCCGCCATCGCGATCGACGAGCGTCAACTCGACACCGCCGAGCGCCGCTCCGCTCGACAGTGAGCGGGTGGCGACAAAGGTGCGGTTACCGTGACGGCGGGCATGCACGCCGATATCGCTGCGCACGAAGTAGCTGGTTTGATAGTCGTAAGCGACGATGCCTGCTGGCTTCATCAGCACGAAGTAGAGGCCCGACGGCGACAACTCGTCGATCTGATGCACTGGAACATGGGTGGTGCGGCGCTCATTCGCGCCGCCGTCGGTGATGAAGCGATTGAGATACACCGAGTCGGCGATGCGCTTGAGTGCATTCAAGTCCCAGTAGCCGCGTCGACCTCCAGACTGAAACTCACGCAAAAACCTTGGAACGCTGGCGGGACGAACGCGATAGAACTCGATGTCCACCTCAGGGACGTTGATCGTAAGGATCGGCAATCCGTCCGTGCCTTGAGCGGGGAGCACGCTGCCCTGGCTCGCAAATAGGGCCGCAGGCGGCAGATCGACACTGGCCACCTCGCTGCTCTGCCCCTTGGCCAGCGAATCGCCATCGGCGCTGACGATGCCGGGCATCACCTCGACCTTGAATGTCTCCTGTGCTTTGACGTTCGGGAAGGTGATGAGGCGATTCTCATCCTGCATGACCCATGACCCATCAACCGCTTGGCCATCGCTGCCGGTCACCTTGATGTACTGGTTCAAATCCTGCGCTTGGGCCAACGGTTCGGAAAAGCGAATGGTCAAAGCCGGCCGATTGTCGTCGGCCTCGCCGGTGATCGAGACGATCGCGAATTCGCTGTTTGCTGCAGGTGCCAAGGGCTGTGCGCTGTCTTTTTGGGTGCCGGTCGATGGCGGTACGGCGTCGTCTTTGCAGGCGACCAGCGTCAAAGGCAGCAAAAGAAGTACGGTACGTAACCAAAAAAGCATGGCGAGATCCTCAACGGGCTTACACCCATTCTATGCGCCACCGAGGGCAGCTTCGTCTCGGGAACGGCTTTTGGCCCGCGCGCCCGCTAAAGGTCGTTAGCGGTCCGCAAGCCGCCATTTTTGTCGCCGCGCGTTCAGCGCTTGCGATATCGCGTAATTCAGCGTCGAATTCACGCCTTGGCAATGCTGGATGCAGGGGACACTTACGGCATGTTACGACTGAGCCTGAAATACGCGTTGTTCGGCATTGCGCTGCTGCTCAGCGGCCAGGTCTTTGCCCAGGCCGATTTGGCGGTTGCAACCAGCGACAATCCCGACCCGGTGCAAGTCAACGCCAATGTCGATTATTCGATCGTCGTCAGCAATGCCGTCGGTGGACCGCAGGCGGATGGTGTCAACGTCAATGTGTTTTCCTCCTCGGCGTTGACGCGGGTAGTGCAGCCCACGCCGGGATGGACCTGCACCGGCACCAGCCCTATCAACTGCGCGCTCGCCAGCTCGACTTTGGCTGCCGGCGCGTCTGCGCCCACGTTGGTGTTGCGTTTTCAGGCGCCGGCCACGCCACAAACCGTACAGATCGCGGTCACCGCCCTGCATAGCGGTTCCGATCCGAATCCAACCAATAGCTCGAACATCGTTCAATCGACGCAGGTGACCGTCGGCAGCGCCAATCTGAACGCGACCGTCTCGCCCAGCGTCAGCAGCGCCAGCGTCGGCACGCCTGTGACGTTCACGACGCAGGTCAGCAACCTGGGACCTGGCAATGCGCCGAATACTGTGGTCAATGGCGTGTTGTCCGGACCGGTCCAGTTCAGCAGTTTTTCGACATCCGCCGCATGGAGTTGCTCGTACATCGCCAATGGCGGACTCGTGCAATGCACCTACGCCGCAGGCAGTCCGACCGGAACGATTGCCAACGGCGTGACGGCTTCGAACATCGTGCTCAACGGTGTGGCTGGTCCGGGCGCGGGGACTGCCACGCTCACGATGACGCCGAGCTCGGCGGTGCCTGATCCCAGCCCGGGCGGTGCGTCTGCATCGATCAACGTCACCAATCCGCCGCCGCCCTCGGTCGATTTGTCCCTGACCAAGACCACCATCGGCGCACAGCCGATCGGCCGCGGCCAGCCATTCGTGTTTCGGCTGCAAGTGGCCAACTCCAGCGCCAGCAATCAACAGGCCAGCGGTATCTCGATCAACGATCCGTTGCCCACTGGCGTGACGCTGCAATCGGTCAGCGGCAGCAACTGGACATGTACCGGCAACGTGGTGTGCAACTTCAGCGGTACCCTGGCGATCGGTCAGGCCGCGCCAGCATTGGATCTCAACGTGGTCTACAACTTGCCGGTTCCGGCGGGTGGTTCCAGCGTCACCAATGTAGCCACGGTAAGTGGCGCCGAGAACGATCCGGCCACGAACAACAACAGCGCGAGTGCGAATGCCAGTTTCCGCAGCGCCGCGGATGTCTCGCTCGCGTTGACCGGCCCATCCAGCGTGATCGCGGGCAATGCCTTCTCGGTCACGCTGGCGGCGACCAACGCCGGTCCGGACGAGGCTACCGGCATTACCACCAGCGTCACCTTCGCCTCTTCGCTCACGGTCGAGAACGTCTCGGGCGGTAGCGGTTGGTCGTGTCTGGCGTCGGGGCAAAATGTTTCGTGCTCGCGCGCATCGTTGCCGGTGGGCACCAGTTCGGCCGCCGTCATTGGCTTGACGGCGCCCACTGCGGGTGGGCCTTTCGCCAACCCGGCGTCGATCAACTCCACGAGCTTTGATCCGAACCCGGCGAACAATGGCGCGTCCTTCGGTATCACCTTACAACCACGCGTCGAAACCGTCAGTCTGACCATGAGCGACAGCGCCGACCCCGTGGGCGTCGGCGATGAGTTCGATTACCTACTCACGGTCACCAATACCGGCAACGTCAATCAGGATAACTTTGCGCTGGTCAACACGCTTTCCGAATTGGTCAGCTATCGCAGCTTTGGCGGCGGGGGTTGGTCATGTACCGGCCCCACCACAACGGGCGCCGTGGTCAATTGCAGCCATCCGACCACGCTGGCCCCGAATGCCACCAGTACCCTTCGTATTCGCGCTCGCGGAGAAGCGCCGGGGACTGCGGTCAATCGCGCTCAGGTTGGCTCGGCGCAGACGGCTGCACCCGCATCGGCCAATGAATCCACCGTCATCAACTCAACGTTGGCCCTACGTCTGGAGAATGCAGCGTCGCCAGCCAGTGTTTCGGTGGGCGGGGAAATCAGCTTTGCGCTTAACGTGAGCAACACGTCCAATACCGATGCGACTGGCCTGGTACTGGTCGACGATTTGCCGGCAGGTACGCAATTCCGCAGTGTCGATGCGCCGGGCTGGACTTGCACAACCCAGGGCCAGACCGTCGATTGCCGCCGTGCCACGCTGGCGCGCAACAGCGCATCGCTGGTGACCATCAACGCGACAGCCAGCGCTGCCGGAAGTTTCGTCAACCGCGCGCAGTTGAATGGGTCGAACTTTCCGTCGACTTTGATCGCGAACGCCTCGTTCTCGGTCGCCGCGACACCAACCACCGTCGATCTGGTGCTGGATCTGACCGACTCGGCTGATCCGGTGCCAGTGGGCGAGATCTTCGAGTTGAATTCGCGCATCGTCAACTTCGGTCCGGCCACGGCGACCGGACTGACGCTCACGGTGCCATTGGCGCCCGGCATCGAAGCGGTTGGATTCTCCGGTTCGGGTTGGAGTTGCACGATCGGACCGCAGGTCACTTGCACCTTACCGACGCTGGCAGTGAGTGCACAATCCAACGTTGCTCTGCGTTTGCGCGGCCAGCAGGCGGGAACGGTCACGCACAGCGCATCGGTCAGTTCGCAACAACCCGAAGCGACGGGAAGCAACAACACCGATACTGAGACAACGGCGATCCAGGGCGCCGCGCCGCCCAACAACGCTGATCTGCAATTGACGGCCACGGCGCCAGCCAGTGCGGCTGCGGGCGCAACCGTCGATATCAACGCCGTGTTGCGAAATCGCGGTCCGGCTGCGGCAAGCGTCTTGGTCGTGCGCGCGACGCCAACCGGACCTTGGACGTTGACCGGCGGCACTGGAAGCGCCGGTTTCACCTGCGCGCTGGAAGCGGGCGCCGTGGTGTGTCGCGGTTCTGGATTGCCGGCCAATCAGTCCGTTGATTTGCGACTGACCGGCCAAATCAACGCGAATGCCGCGGGCGCGATTTCCGCGAGTTTGATCGCAACGGCCGCAACGCCGGACCCTGTGACCACTGACAACAATGCCAACGTGTCGATTGCGGTGACCGCAGCACCGCCGCAGACCGCCGATCTTTCGATCGCCAAAACCGACAGCGTCGATCCTGTCGCATTTGGCGATGCCTTCAGTTACGCGCTAACCGTGCGCAATTTGGGACCAGCCGCCGCTGCCGGCGTCGTCATTCGCGATACCTTGCCGCAAGGCATCACATTGGTGTCGGCAACCGGCGCAGGGCTGACGTGTACCGGTACGGTCGCTATCGAGTGTCGCGGGTCGGCACCCATTCCTGCCGGCCAATCGTTGACCGCCACCTTACAAGTGACTGCGCCAACAACGGCCGGTGTAGTGACCAATGAAGCGACGGTCACCGCGACGACCAGCGATCCGCAGACGGCAAACAACCGCGCGACACAGGACACCACGGTGCGCGCACCCACGGGCGTCGATGCGGAGGAAGAAATCGAGGAGGGCGTCAATCCGCTCGATCCGATCGCCAACGAAGCGGTGCAACCGACGGCGCAGTTGTGCACCGGTAGCGCCGGACAGATCGCGGCGTTCTGTAACGCCTTGTTGGGGCAGGCGGCGGCTGGCAACGATGTCTCCGAAGCGGTGCGTGCAATTTATCCCGAAGAAGTGTTGTCTCAATTCACCTCACTCAACCAATTGTCGACCGTGCAGTTTTTCAACGTCGATGCGCGGATGGCTGAGCTGCGCGGGGGCGGCGGTGGCTTCAGTTTGTCGGGGCTGACCGTGATCGAGGGCCGGCAAGCGATCCCGCTCAGCCTGTTCAACGGCCTGCTGGATGGCGACGATCCGAGCATCGGCGAGTCGGGCGATTTGATCAGCCCGTGGGGATTCTTCGCCAATGGTACGATCAGCCGCGGCGACCAATCGATCGACGAGAGCGAGCGAGAGGTGGTCCAGGACTTCGACTCGATCGGGATCACTGCGGGCGTCGACTATCGCTACAGCGCACGATTGGTGTTCGGCGCAGCTGTTGGCTACAACCAGTTCAGTTCCGGGCTGACCGATCGAGGCGAGCTCGACACCGACGGCTTCACGCTCACCGGCTATGGCTCGTATTACGTCAACGACAAGGTCTATATCGACTCGCGCGTGAGTTACGGCAGTGTTTCGCTCGATCAAAAGCGCCGGATTCGCGCCACGCTCGGCAATTTCGCCGTCGACGATACGGCCAGCGGCGATACCGATGCCACACAACTCAGTTTTGCCACCAGCGTCGGCTATCACATCAACCGCGGCGGCTGGACCATTACGCCGAATGCGTTCCTGCGCTACGTGCAAAGCGATGTCGATGCCTTCACCGAGCAGGGCAGTGCATTTGCGGTTCGCGTCGGCGGCCAGGACATCAATTCGCTGGTTTACGGCGTCGGTTTGCAGGTCAATCGGGCCTTCAGTCTCGACAACGGCGTTCTGGTGCCGAGTTTCGATCTGACCTGGAATCAGGAGACCAAGGCCGACGACACCGAGATCAGCGCGGCCTATGTCGGTGGCGACGCCGGCGAGATTTTCTTCTTGCGCCCCGAGACGCCGGATCGTAGCTACGGTACGGTGGGATTCGGGTTGGTCTACATACTCGCAAACGGGCGGCAGGCATACCTGCAGTTCCGTGAATCGATCGGCCAGGAAGGGCTGGATCGCTCTACCGTGAACTTTGGTGCGCGGTTTGAGTTCTAAACATACGCGGTGTCCTGCACTGCCGCCGTTTTGCGTTTGCAGGCATAAGCCCTAAGGAGGTTGGACGTGTCCAATCCGAAATTGCAAGTCCGAAACTCGGTTCTAGTCGCACTCGCGGTGGTTGCGCTGGGCGCGGCGCCATTACAAGCCAATCGTGTCGAGCTGCCGCAGGGCGCTGTGACGGTCGATGAGTTGTACATCGTCGATTGCCTGTTGCCCGGTCAGGTGCGTCAATTGGGTGGGAATTTCACCTATCTGTCGGCGCGGCGACCAATCCGCACCACGGCAAAAGACTGCGCGATTCGCGGTGGCGAATACGTCGCTTTCGACCGCGCGAATTACGCCACCGCGCTCAAAGTCTGGTTGCCTGCCGCGAAAGAAGGTGACGTTAACGCGATGAACTACGTTGGCGAAATCTACGAGCAGGGACTGGGTGTCGAGCCTGACTATGCCACTGCTGCCGAGTGGTTCCGCCGCGCCGCCGAGAAGGGCAGTTCCTCGGCCATGATCAACTTGGGCAGCTTGTACGAGGGCGGCAAGGGCGTCGCGCAAGACATGACGCTGGCGATGAACTGGTACCGCAAAGCCTCAGGATTGGAAGGCGGCACGCTCGAAGTTGTGACCGACGAACAACGCCAACAACGCGACGCCGATGCGGCCGAACTGGAGCGCCTTCGCGGCGAGGTAGACGATCTGCGTCAACAACTTGGTAAAGCGCGCGCATCGCTGTCGGCGCGCGAGAGCGAGTTGCAGAATTCGCAGACCGCATTGACGCAGGCGCGCGCCTCGCTCGCGGCGGCCGCGGCGGATCGTCAACGTGCAGCTGCTGCGCAAGCGCAGATCGCGGAGCTGGAACGCAAAGTCGCGGAGCAGGAGCAAGCGGTCGCCACCTCGCGCGCTGAGGCCGATGGCTTGCTCACGAAAATGGGTGTGGCCAATTCCGAGCGCGGCCCCGCGCCGCCGGGCACCTCGCCGAAGATTCAAGTGCTGGCGCCCAAGCTGGTGGCTACCCGCAGCGGTGTTCTTGCCGCGCCGCTGTTGGCGGCGGTGCCGACGTATCAGATTGTCGGCCGCGTTTATCCGGCCGAGTCGATCAAGGCGCTCAAGGTCAATGACCGCGATATGCGCGACAAAATCGACGCCGATGGTTTGTTCCAGGTCGACATCGACATCGTCGGTGGCGATGTGCCGGTCGAGATTCAGGCCATCACCAACGATGGCCTGAGCGCCGTCCAGAGTTTCTTGATCACTCGCGAACGCGCGGCATCCACCGTGGCGCAGAAGCGCGTGACCAGCAAGTTGTTTCAGCGCCGCATGCGCAGCGACCTGGGCGAGTTCCATGCGCTGGTGATCGGTAACGATCAATATGGCGCGTTTCCGGCGTTGAGCACGGCGGTGGCCGATGCCAACGCTGTTTCCGAACAGCTCGAGAATCGCTTTGGGTACAAAGTGTCTACCCTGACCAACGTTGGTCGCGAAGCGATCATCGCCAAGCTGGCTGAGCTCACGATGGCGATGAAGAAGAACGACAATCTGCTCATCTATTTCGCAGGCCACGGCCAAATCGATGCCAACGGTCGTGGCTACTGGATCCCCGTCGATGGTCGCAGCGAGGATCCCAGCAGCTGGATCGGAAACGATCAGATCAGCGATTACATCGGTGCCTCGGCCGCCAAGCATGTGCTGGTCGTGGCCGACTCGTGCTACTCCGGGACGCTGAGCGGCAACGCGATTCGCCCGATTCCGCTCGACGCCAAAGAAGAAGATCTGTTGTTCATCTCGCGCGTTAAAGCGCGCACAGTGATTACCTCAGGCGGCCTGCAGCCGGTGCTCGACGATGGCGGCAGCGGGCATTCGATCTTTGCACACGCTTTCCTGACGGCGCTGAAGCAAACCGATGGCTTGTCCGAAGGTTATCGGTTGTTCGAAAACGTCACGGATCTGGTGGCCCAACGCTCCGCCGTAGCGCGCCTGCCGCAGCGCCCGCAATACTCAGCTCTACGCCATGCGGGACATGAAGGCAGCGAGTTCTTCTTCCTGCCGAAGGATGCGTAGAAAAGTAGGGGCGCGATTCATCGCGCCCGCTCAAGTCGTCAGCGACGAAGCTCGTCTCCGCGAACAAGTGGACTGGGGGGCTTCCGCCCCTGGCTGGGAGAAAAAGCCAAGTCGCACAGTTCCCAGGACGGTCGGTTTCTTGCCCCATTTGCGGGCATTCCTCAGGGCAATGGGACGATGCGGATTTCCGATTGCAGCGTGGACGAGCGCACGCTTTCTGGTCTCGCGGCAACGGCGGTTAAGTTATTACGGTCCTCGGATCTTTCTGGCTTGGCCAATCAGTTCGGATACGGGCTTGCCTTGGGCAGAGATCCAGCAAAGGCCATTCGCGACGACCTTGAGTCGAGCCTCTTCGAGCTGTCGGCTACCGGTCTTGAGCCTTCAAGCGATCACGCCGTTACGGTGAAGTACTTTAGGCAAAACGATTCGGGACTTATCGCGCTTATTGAGTGCGTGATTCCAGCCAAGAACGGTAAAGAGTTGCTAGTGGAGTTGATCGTCACCGATTCCAAGCACATCGTGCTGGAGCAGATCAGCGCTGCTAATGTTCGCTAAGCTGAGCGGTCGCAGGCCTGCAGTTTGCTCAGCCTGATTCGTGCGGAGCCGCTGCTACGACGACGTCGGAATCTTCAGCACCTTGCCGACATTGACCTGATCGCTGGGCAGCGCATTGGCTCTTCGGATACGGGCGACGGTGACGCCGTGACGCATCGCGATTTCGCTCAGGGTTTCGCCGCGCGCGACGACATGCGAGCGCTGGGTGGAGTTGGCGGCGATCCAGGTGCCGGGCGGTGGCGCGGCGTGGAAGTAGTCGCGCACGCCGCCCAAAATCGCCTCAGCGAGGCGATTGCGATGTGCAGCGTCGTTGAGCTTGCGCTCTTCTTCCGGATTGCTGATGAAGCCGGTTTCAATGAGCACGCTCGGCACATCCGGCGAGCGCAGCACAAAGAAATTTGCGCGTTCAACGTAGCGCTTGTGAGTCTTGCCCATCCGCTGCAGCGAGCTCAGCAAATGCTCGGCGACTTGTGAGCTGGCCTCCAGCGTGGCGCCTTGCGAAAGATCGAGCAGCACCGAAGCGAGCACCGTGTCCTTGTTGTTCAACGACACGCCACCGATCAGATCGGAGCGGTTCTCGCGTTCGGCCAGATAGCGCGCCGCCTCGTTACTCGCGCCGCGCGTGCTCATCACGTACACGCTCGATCCGCGCGCGGAGCGATTCAGCGCGGCATCGGCATGCACCGATACGAACAGATCGGCTTTCTCCTCGCGCGCCTTCTCGTAGCGATCGCGCAGCGCAACGAAGCTGTCGTCGTCGCGAATCAGCACCGCACGCATGCCGGGCTCAGCGTTGATCTTGGCGGCAAGGAGCTTGGCCACTTTCAACGTAACACGCTTCTCGTAAGTGCCCCCCGGACCAATCGCGCCAGGGTCGGCGCCTCCGTGACCGGCATCGACCGCAATTACGACATCGCGCTGTTCCGTTGATTGGTCGCTCGCAGGCGCAACTCGCACCTCTTCGGTTTTGACTTGATCAAGTGGGCTCATATCCACGATCAGCCGATGCCGAAAGCGATCTGCGGGCGGCAGAATGAATGATTTAGGCCGCACCGGGGCGGTCAAGTCGAACACGATTCGCAAACGACCTTCGTCCGGCTGGCCGGTGCGCACCGATTTGACCAGCCCACGGCCTTCGCCATCGATATCGCGCTTGAGCCTTCCATCGATGATGTCGAGCACCAGGCGGTCGGGATTCTCCAGCGTAAAGACTTTGTACTCTGCCTCGCGCGATAACTCGACGACTGCTCGCGTCTCGTCTTTCATCGACTGCACACGCACATTGCGGACGTCAGCAGCGAGCGCATTGGCGGCAAGAGCAGCGGCAATTAGTCCCAAAACAGCGCGCATAACCATTCGTCGTCTCACCGGATGAGATATTGAAGCTCAAAGTCGCAAGCTTTGACAAGTGTTTTTCAGTGCTGGCAACGATTTAGCGGCGCATGTTGAGGCTGATTGTTATGTATTCGGACAGATTCGATGTGGTTGCCGGGTCTTTCGTCGCCGTGGAGCCGATTTGCGGCAAGCATTTCATTGCGGACGAGTGAGTCATGCCACTCAAACTGGCCTGCGGCCTCCCGAAGTAGTAACCCTGAAGCGCATCGACGCCGAGCTCATGAAGAATTAGCGCTTGTTCGGCCGTTTCAACGCCCTCAGCGACCACGTGCAGGCGGTGGCCACGGGCAATCAATACGGCCGCCTCGACAACCGATCGCGCTTCGAAATCGAGTTTAAGAATGAACGATCGATCGATTTTGATGGCGTGCAGAGGGAAGCTCTGCAGGCTACCTAATGAGGAGTAGCCAGCTCCGAAATCGTCCAGATGAATGTGCACGCCCAGTTCGGCCAAGGTGCGCAGCACACTTAAAGTTCGCTGGCTGCTGCGTCCTTCAAAAACCGACTCGGTCACTTCGAGCGTCAGACGCGACGGCGGAACCCTGTAGTCCTCCAACGCTTGCATCACAGCGGCGTCGTAACCATCCCAAACCAACTGGCGTATCGAGACGTTGATAGACACTTGTGGTGGCGCTGCTGAGCCAGCAGCGACAAAGTCGGCCAGCGCACGGCGCAAGGCCCAGTCGCCCAGTTGCCGAATGCGATCGGAGTCCTCGGCGATAGCAATGAACTCGTCGGGCGGTACCGCACCCAAGCGCGGAGACGTCCAGCGCATCAGCGCTTCTGCTGAGAGTACCGCATGGCTTCGGGCATCAACGATCGGCTGGTAGGCCAGCCAAATCGACTGCTCCTCTACGGCGGTTCTCAGTCCGCCGACAATTTGCAGTCGGCGCTGTTGAACACTCATCAATCCGGGCTCAAAACCGACGACTTGGCCGCGGCCTTTGCGCTTGGCATCGGCGGTTGCCAAGTCGGCCGCACCAATCAGCGCAGCGCCCGTGCTCGCGCCGTGCGCATAACCGATGGTCGCCCCCAACTGCACACGTTCCAGGCCAACGTCGATCGGCGACGCCAAGCAGTCGCGCAAACGCTCGCCGTGCATCCGCAGCTCCTCGTTGCCGCCGCTAAAGCCGGACCAGACCAGAACAAATTCATCGCCGCCCCAGCGACCCAGGTGCGCATCGTTGGGCGCCGCCGCCGCCAATCGCTGCGCTACCGCAACGAGCACGACATCGCCGGCCTCGTGGCCAAGGCCGTCGTTGATCTGCTTAAAGCCGTCGAGATCGATGAAGAGCACGGCCAGAGGTGTGTTTTCGGAGTCTATTTTGCGTAGCAGCTCGACCAACCCGCGGCGGTTCAGTTGTCCAGTGAGCATGTCGCGCACCGAGATCTCGCGCAATTGAACGGTGCGCGCTTCGACTTTGGATTCAAGGTCTGCGTTCGCTTTCAGGATCGCAGCATTGGCATCGGATAGTCGCTCCAGCAGGATGTCGTTGCGATGCTTCAACGTCAGCGCTCGTCGCAACAAGTCGTTGTTGAATCGGTGGCTGATCATTGCAACGCCGGTAAAAATGACGCCGAGCGCTGCCAGGGTCCATTGCGGGGGATCGAGACTGAGCAAGCGAAAGCTGCCCGGCACGAGCAGCAGGAACATGTTCACCTGACCGAGATGGCGCAACGGTGCGAGCACGCCGGTGCCGCCGCCGACGAGCGCCGCGAGGATGACAATGAGCGCAATCAGTCCAAACGGCTTAAGAAAGGGAATTGCCCATACCGCCATCACAGCCCACGCCAGTGGCGATACGAAGTATCCCGCTTCAAAAACGCGTCGCGCGGCGGCGTCCGACCAACCGGCGGTGGGTTGCCCTCGCACGATAGCCCTGTATAGCGCACGTGCGGCTGCCCAACGTACGCAGGTCAGCACTGCCATCAGTGCCAGCCACCCCAGAACGGCAATGCCGAGATCTTCGTATGCCAAGAAGGCGAATCCGCTGGCCGCGAGAAAGTTGACCACCAGCAGCGGCCGCTGATTGAGCAGCGCGTGCCGCAGCAATTCGACATCCAGATTCGGCGGCAGGAACAGAAGATCCAACTCCGGATCGGCGTTGGGCGAGAACAATGCTTCTGGCTCCGCGCCGGCATCCTTCCAGACTTCGCGCTCGGAGGTCACAAGTCGTATCTCTTTGTCAGCCGTATTAATCACTTGCCGCCCCGCTGCGATGTACCCACCGATATAGGGGCGAGCCTCCCACCTGTGCGAAATCTGCCGGAAGAATTTACGTCCAATGCGTGCCCGGAGGTGCTCGATCGGCATGCATCGCCAGCGCCGAGTTCAAGTGACTCACGCATCGTCGCAGGGCTATGCTTTCCCGAGGAGCCGCATGATCTCCTTGAAGCGCTTCTGCAATCCTTCCCGATCGCCCAGGTCGGCCAACAGCTTGAGTGCACTGGGAACGAGAAAAGCGCGATCGGTGCACTCGATGATGGCCGCAATCTCTTGCATCTCGCGTTCCAGGGACTGGGTCGACGGCATGAAGCCATCGAAGGTGGCGGTCAGACGCTCGCGAGTCAGCTTGTCTTCGCCGGCGATCAGTGCTTCGCGCCAGGCCCGCCCAACCAGCGATTCGATATCGGCGCCGGAGAGATCGCCCACATGCGGTGTATCCGGCACATCCTCGGCCGCCAGCGGCGCGCCGAACTTCTTGGCGATCACCGTAAAGTAGGCGCGAATTTCGTCCTGGGTCTGCGGATAAAAGAGCGGAATGTGGATCTCGGCGCGGCCCTGACGCTTGATGTCGATCGGCAACAAATCCGGGCGCGCCGTGAGCAGCATCCAGACGATTTTGCCGCGATATTCGGTGTCGCCCATGGCGTTGGCGATCATGCCGAACACGCGGCTGCCCACGCCCGAGTCGCCGCCTTGCTCGCGCTGTCCGAGCATCGCATCGGCCTCGTCGATGATCACCATCACCGGACCCATGCCGCGCAGCACGCCCAATACCCGTTCGAGGTTGGCTTCTGTCTCGCCGACGTATTTGCTGCGGAAGTTCTTGAGCTTGACGCATGGCATGCCGATCGAGCCGGCCAGGCACGTGGCCAGGAATGTTTTGCCGGTGCCTACCGGGCCGTTGAACAAATAGCCCATCGGCGCAACATCGAGCCGGCCGCGGCGAATGATCTCGGCATCGTCCATAAGACGCTTTTTGGCGGCATCGTGACCGACCACCCGCTCCAATCCGAACTTGGGTTCAATGAACTCGAGCAAGTCCTGCGCCTGGCGTTCGATGAGTTGTTTCTTGCGCGCCTTGAAGCGCTTTTCATCGAGCCGCTGACCCGTGCGGCGCGCGCTTTCGACCAGCACGGCAAGATCCGACAACGTCACGGCGGCAGTCAGTTTCGCCAGAGAGTCGATACTGAAGTCGCTGTAGCTGGCGACGTCTTGATCGCGCGTCAGCGTCTGCAGGAACGTCAGGCGTTCGGCTTCATCGGGCAACGGAATCTCGATTGCGTTAACGTGCGGGCTGGTGGCCAGTCGATCATGAAAATCCGCCAGTCGCTCGTCGATCAGCACGAACGCCAGATTGCTGCGCTTGACATAAGGATTGGCGGCCCACTTGAGCAAGGTCACCAGGTTGGCGGCGAGTTGCGTGCCACCCCGTTCGGCGTCTGGGGCGACGAACGAGGCGAAGTCGAACAAGATTGCCACGCGGATGCGATCGGCCTCCTTGGCAGTCAGGTTGTCGAGCACCAAGCGATCGAGCAAAAACAGCGCCTGCGTCGGATCGCGCGGCAATTTGTCCGGATCGCCGATACGCCGCGACAAAATCCCGACCATCTGCCGCTGGCGTTCGATATCGCTGCCGCCCATGGCCCGAATGCCATGGGCCAGGTCGTAACTGAGGACCAGATCGAATCGCCCGAACACCTGTGTGCCCAGAAACTCGTTGAGCGGCCCGTAGCGCGGCGGGGCGCTGCCCGCAAGCGGCACCAGATCGTGGGTGTTGCCGTGGAGCAAAAACATCGCTGACGTGCCGGCAAAGTACAGATCGGCAAGACGCTTGGCCCACGCGGGCCAGAACTCGGGCAACGGGGTCGACATCGCGCGCTCCTGTGATCGGTGCGAGCATCATAGCTGGCCGGCTCAAGCTCGCCTCAGCCGCCGCGATCAGCTTTTTGGGTGGAATATCGCGGTAAGCCAGTCGACCCGCTTCTTGCGATGGCGCCGCTATCGATTTCCACCGTCTCACTGAAGATCGCGATCGACAAGAGCGGGTGTTCGCGGCCAGTGCCTGGCCAAGGTTTCGAATCTATTCCGCCGTTCCGGGCGCCAAGTTCGTATACGCGGCGCACACCATCCTGTCACAACTTGTTGACAACTGGAAATTCGCGTAGCAGCATCCGGCGCGTTCTTTTGCACTAGCGCGTTAGTGCATTGATCGATGGGGATCGATCAATGCCGACGCTCGACGCGTGCAGGCAGTTGGATGAAACGATCTTGGCCGCTCCCGCCGCGCAGCGCGGGAGAGTCCGGCATTCGCTGCGCATCACACCCTGGGGAGGGGTTCATGAGTCGTTTTTTGGGTTGGGGAGCAAGTTTTGGATTGTTGTTGTCGGGCGTCGCCGTTGCGCAAGCACCGGCCATCATCGGCGCTCATCGCACCACGCAAGACCGCCCGGCGAATATCGCTGAGCTCAGCAATCGAAGTACCGAAATTGCGACGCCGGATGCGGCCTACATCAAAGTGAACTTCAGCGAGGTCGAATTGCCGATCGGCTACACGCTGGAAGTGAGCAATCGCGACGGGACCGAGGTGTATCGATATACCAGCGGGAAGCGCGATGAGTTCACGGTCGACGAGTCCTTGGGCCAAGACGGCAAGCGCAGCTTCTCGGCGATGTCGATCACCGGCAACACTGCAATCGTGCGCGTTGTCGGCAAAAGCGAAAGCAAAGCCGCGCCGCGGGTAGTGATCGGCAGTTATTTCGAGGGGTATCCCGAGGACGTGATGCCAGAACTCAAATCGCGCGGATTGCTGTCGCGAACGCCGCAGAACAAATCGATTTGCGGCGTCGACGATAAGCGCGACGTCGCCTGCTACTCGACCACCAGTCTGCCGTACACGAAGAGTGGCCCGATCGCGCGACTCCTGATTGGCGGCTCCAGTCTGTGCACCGGCTGGCGCGTTGGCTCGGGCGATCGCATGCTGACCAACAATCACTGCTTCACCACCAGCAGCCAAGCGCGTGCCACGGAAGTGTGGTTCAACTACCAGCGCAGCAGTTGCGGCAGCACCACCAACGCGGCAACCACAAAAGTAGCCGGCAGCAGCGTGCTGAAGACCAACTCGACACTTGACTACACACTGTTCACGGTGGCCAGTCCATCGACGATCAGCGGCTTTGGATTCTTGAGCCTGGATGTGCGCGCTCCGGTGACCAACGAGACCATCTTCATCGTGCAACACCCCGCGGGCAAACCCAAACAGATCGGCTCCATCAGCGATCGCGATGGCAGTGTCGGTTGTCGCGTGAACGTTGCCAGTGCCACCGGTGGCGCCACAGGCAGCGATCTCGGCTACTTCTGCGACACCGAGGGTGGTAGCTCTGGATCGCCCGTGCTGGCGCGTTCCAGCGGAAAAGTGATCGGTTTGCATCACTTGGGCGGCTGCACCAATCAGGGCGTGCGCATCGACAGGATCTGGCCGCAGATATCGAGCTTCTTCAGTGGTGTGCCGTAGCGCATAGACCGGCACAGGGCGGCCGAGGCCGCCCTGTGTCTACGTAGCGTCGACGGCGCTTGGTGAAATCCGCGTGATCAGGGATAATGGCCCCCAGGCGCATCGTGCTATCACAGGACGGTCGCAGCAACTCAATTCGATCTATCTGCTGTTTAGGTCGAATTTGGTAGCGGCGCGTCGCTGTTCACGATCTGTTCGTTCCAATTCAGCCGAGGCCCCCGGTGACGACACTTCGAGCTTTGGCCATCGCCGCGCTGATGAGCGCATGTACATCGCACGCACGCGCCGCTGACGTTTTGCCGCCATTGCTTGCGATGAGCGATTCGAGATTGCAGCTGGTGGCCGGTTCCATCGTTGCAGTGGATGTGCAGGCCGGCGAACTCAGCTTCGATGTTGAATCGACCCTGCGCGGTACTTCGCCGGACACTTTGCGGCTGGGCGTCGACCGTGGCGTTGCAGCTCGCTTGACGCCCGGTCCAGGCTATCTGGCGCTGTATAGCGATCTGAAGCCATCGGAAAAGCCGCGCGTGCTGGTTCGCGACAGCAGCAACGCGCGCTTGCTGTCGTTCGAGGGTGTCGAAGTGTCGCTATTTCGCGATAACGAAATGGCGCGTCGCTGGCTCAGCTCCGATCCCGTGGCATCTGCGCAACAGACGTCGTATCGCAAGCAGATTTTCTCGGGATTGGCAGCCGACGATCCGCAGTGGCGGGACTTGTGGTCTGGCGAACTGGCGCTGCGCGCCAATCGACTGGCGCCGTATAACGAACAAGAAATCGCGGCCATCCAATCATTCGTTGCCGGCAACGGGCCAGCGGCGGCGCGCGCTCGGCTGTTGTTGATGGCGCACGATCGCTCGCCGTTGTGGGGAGAAGGCTGGCCGGCCACTCAGGCAGCACAGGTTCTGGATCGGATGCCCCTTGCGGCGCTGGACGCCGTAGGTGAGCAGCAGCTGGCTTATGCGGCATTGACGATCGCACTGGCGCATCCGGACGCACTTGCGCCGGAACTGGCGGACCATTGGCTTGCCGCTCCACCGGTTTTTGCGGAATTGGCGCTCGGAATCGTTCGTGCGCAGGGGCGAGATGTCAAGCGCACATTGGAATCGTTGTTGGACCGCGCGCTTTTGCCAACGGCAACGCGACGTTTTCTGGAAGATCAACACTCGCGCCTGGTGCTTAAGCCGGCGCATCGATAGGGGAATACAGTGATACGTTCGATGGTAATTTCTGTGCTGCTAATGGCAAGTGCCACAGCCACGGGCGGACCTGCGGTGAGCCAAGTCGGCAATGTCGAAGTCACCGTTGCGCGGGAAGTGCATCGCGATGTGTCACGACCGATGCGCGATGTCATCGCCGAAATGGGGCCTGCGCGACCGGTGGATCCCGCCGATAATATCGTTCCGAATCAGATCCTGCGCTTCAGCGACCTCAATCCGCTCAGTGCCGCAGACGGCGCTTTGACTGCGGCGCAGCGAGCCCCGTCGGGTGATCCCGCGCCCGCGGCTTCGTTGGCCGTGAATGGCTTGCGCATCGGTTTGGGCGGCGGCGGTGTGCCGCCGGATACCACCGGCGAAGTGGGACCCGACCATTACTTTCAGTGGGTCAATACCTCCTGGGCGCTTTTCAACAAGAGCACCGGTGCTCTGGTCAGCGGACCCACGAGTGGCAATTCGTTCTTCAACGGGTTCGGCGGCTTGTGCCAAACCACTAATCGCGGCGACCCGCTGGTGTTGTTCGACGACATCGCCCAACGCTGGGTCGTCAGCCAGTTTGCCTTTACGGCCATCGCCACTGCGCCTTGGTTACAGTGTGTCGCAGTGTCGACGTCAGCCGATCCACTCGGCACTTACAATCGTTACGCGTTTTCGTACCCCAATTTCAACGACTACGGAAAGATGGGTGTGTGGGTGACTTCCGATGGGTCGCAGAACGCGTACGTGTTCACGATGCACGAGTTCAACGCTGCCTCGAGCTTTGTCGGCACTTCGTTCGCGTTGGTTGAGCGCGATCGAATGCTTTCAGGGCAATCGGCGCAGTTCATTCGCGTCGGCGGTATTTCCGCTTTCGGTGCGCTGCCTTTTCATCTCGAGGGCGTTAACCCGCTGCCGCCAGGCGCTTGTCCGATGTTCGTACATTTCCAATCTAACGGGGCCGGCTATCGCCTTTGGGACATGTGCGTGAACTGGACGGCGGGCTCGACTAGCTTCATCGACAATCCGACGCTCCTGGCATCGACGCCATTCACTCTGGGACTGAACGGCATCCCGCAGCTCAGCGCAACGCAGCGCCTCGACAGTTTTGATGGCAATACGATGTATCTAGCCGCGCTCCGATCTTTCGGGCCGACCGGGCCACGTGAGCTGCGAGGGGTTATCAATCATGCTGTCGATGTGGGCGCCGATCAGGCCGGCACGCGTTGGATCGAATTCGGATTCACGGGCGCCATCGGAGCGTCGAGCGCTGAGCTGTTTGCGAATGGTTTCGAAGATGCGCCGCCCGCTGCGCCATCGACGCTGAGCAAGCGGATTGTCAACCAGGGTACTTTTGCGCCGGATACGACTCATCGCTGGATGGGTGGTATCAACATTGATGCCAACGGCAACATCGGGCTGGGGTACAACGCCTCCAGCAGTACGGTCAACCCGGAGGTGCGTTACACCGGGCGCGAACGCGGCGACCCTGCGGGTTTCATGCGCGATGAAGTGACCTGTACGCCGGCAAACACTGGCGCGCAAACCGGCGTGTTCAGTGGTCGCGCGCGTTGGGGCGATTACGCAACCATGTCGGTTGACCCCAGCAACCAGTGCACGTTCTGGTTCACTAACGAGTACTACCCGGTAACGGCAACTTCCTCCTGGAATACGCGCATCTGCGCTTTCACCTTCCCAAGTTGCGGTCAGCCAGATTTTGTATTGGAGGTTTCCGACGTCGCGGCGTGCGGTACCGGCGGGGTCGTCAGTGGTACTGTCCGCGTTGGTGCGCTGGGCGGTTTTTCTGGGAACGTGACGCTGGGCACCAGCGGCTTGCCGGGTGGCGTGAGTGCGAGCTTTGCTCCTGCGACCGCTGGACCAGGCGGACAATCGACGGTCACATTTTCTGGCGCAAACGCATTGGCAGCGGGAAGTTATCCGTTCACTGTGACCGGCACAGCCGGTCCACTCAACCGCAGCTCCCAGGCGAGCATCAACGTGTCATCGGCACCGGTGGCTGCCCCGTCGTTAACGGCACCGGCGAATAACGCGTCGACCTTTCTGACTCGCCCAACATTGACCTGGGGCGCTGTCGCAGGCGCAATTCGCTACCGCGCCGACATCGCGACCGACGCGGCATTCGCCAACATCGTTTCCAGCGGCACAACCACTGGTACGTCCTTTACCAGTACCGTCAGTTTGACGCCGGGGACCAGCTATTTCTGGCGCGTTGCGAGCCAAAACAACTGCGGCGATACCTTGTCCTCGTCGCGGCAATTCACGGTCGCAATTCCGGGCACTTGCCCGGTCGGGACGACTGCCAACGTGGTCTTCAACGACGATGTTTCGGCTTCCGCCGTTGCATGGGTCACACAATCGGTGTCTGGCGATGCGGGCACTTTGTGGACGCGTCGCGTTCCGCCGGCGAATACCGGTTTGACAACCCAGGCCTGGTACGCCGGCAACTCGACAACGACCGCGGATCAGCGATTGACCTCGCCGACTATCGTTCTGCCGGCGGCGGCGCAATCACCGATATTCCTGGCCTTCGATGCCTATCACCAGTACGAAACCGACGGCGGTACCGACTGCTACGATGGCGGTCATGTTGAGATCAGCACAAATGGCGGCGGCACGTTCACTCCGCTCACCAACGCGCGCAATGTCACCGACCCATACTTGGGCGTGCTGTCGGCGGGAAATCCTGCACAAGGTACTCAGGCGTGGTGCCGCCAGCCCACAGCCGGAACCTCGATTCGCACCGTGTTTCTGCTCGACGATTTCGCCGGGCAATCGGTGCAGTTGCGATTCCGTTCCACGGCCGATATCAATACGATCGCGCCGACGCCGAACGGTTGGGCAATCGACAACATCCAGGTGTCAGGTTGCCAATAAACGTCCGCAGGGAGCGTGGGCTGGGCCCACGCTCCCGCTTGCAGGTCGTTCCTGGGCACTTGCTGCGCACGTTTGCGTGTGTGTATGACCAAAGGCACCGTTCCCGGAGGGTCAGCATTGGTAATGTTGCGCCGACAACCCAACCAATCCGATGAACACGTTCCACCTGTTGCTGAGTCTCAGTATCGCAATCGCGCTGCCGGCGTATCTGGGCTGGGAATTGCTTGATCGCTATCGGGACGCGAGTGGACAGAGCCTCGTTGAACTCCTCCAAGCCGATCTGTTCGACCCGAGTTTTGGTCTTGATTTCAGCCCGATGTCGCTGATCATTTCCTTGTTCGCGGTGGCCCTGTTTTCCGCAGCATCTTTGCTTTTCCTTGTTGTCGTCCTGGCCGTCAGCCTGGTCGTGGGTACCTGAATTCTCTTGCATCGTTTTTGTACTCCAATCAGCAGGGGAACCGCCGAGGTCAGGCGTGCGCTTGGACGGATCGGGTTGGTCGTTATCTGCGGTTCAAGACCTTAACGTTTCGTTAAACGCAAACGAAGTTTGGTCTTGTACGCTCGCGGCAATTTGCGCAGCTTCGCGTCATTGAAATCACTGGAGCACTACATGAAATCTTTGACTGCGGGCGCTTTGGCGCTGGCGATGATGAGTTCGGCGAATGCTGCCGAGCTCGACTATAGCTACCTTGAAATTGGCGGCTCGTATGTGTGGGTGAGCGATTTCGACAACGGCGACGGCGTGTTTGGCATCGACGGCTCGGTGTTGGTGACCGAAAACCTGTACATCTCGGGCGGTATCGGTGGCGATGGCGATGCGACGTCTATCGTTATCGGGCCGGGCTTGCGCCTGGGCGTCAGCGAGCGGACGGACTTCGTCGCTGAAATCGGCGTGGCCAACATCGACACCGATTTTGGCAGCGACACTGGCGGCGCAGCGACGATTGGCTTGCGCAGCATGGTCAGCGATAGCGTCGAAGTGAATGGCGGCATCGGTGCCATCAACGTTTTCGACGACACCGACGTGTCGGCAAACCTGGGCGTGGTGGTGCACATCAGCGATGCAGCGGCATTGACCTCGGGCGTTAGCGTTGGCAGCGATAGCGTGCGCTCGCTGAGCGTCGGCGTGCGCTTCGGGCTGTAATCTCGGCACGATGGCGAACTCCGGTTGCTTGCGACCGGGGTTCGTTTGAATTGTCGATTGTGGGAATCGACGATTTCGACTTGCCGAGGTCAGTCGACTTCCCTAAACTTCGCGCCCCTTGCGGGACAACGTGGGTCGTTAGCTCAGTCGGTAGAGCAGGAGACTTTTAATCTCTTGGTCGTAGGTTCGAATCCTACACGACCCACCATTCTGTCCGGTTCTCGGTTGTTAGTTCCTGGTTCTTGGTAGCCGTAGCGCGTCACCCTCCGGGTTTCTTGGCAAGCGCTTTGGTGTATGACCAACAACCGAGAGCCAAGAACCGAGATCCGAGTACCATGACACACCGCGTCCTCACCGGCATCAAGCCCACAGGCACTCCACACCTCGGCAACTACGTTGGCGCCATTCGCCCGGCGATCGCCAGCAGCGTGTTGCCGGATGTCGAGTCCTTCTATTTCCTCGCGGACTACCACGCGCTCGCGGGTGGCGCCGATCCCGAGCGCGTGCATCGTTCCACTCTCGAAGTGGCGGCGAGCTGGTTGGCATTGGGTCTGGATCCCAAACGCGCGCATTTCTATCGGCAATCCGATATTCCTGAGGTGGCCGAGCTGACGTGGTTGCTCGCTTGCGTGGCGCCCAAGGGGCTGCTCAATCGCGCTCACGCTTACAAGGCAGCAGTCGACCAGAACCGCGAGCGCGGTGAGGACGAGGATGCGGGTGTCGAGATGGGTTTGTATCTTTACCCGGTGCTGATGGCGGCCGATATTTTGTTGTTCAACGCGCATCGCGTGCCGGTAGGAAAAGATCAAATTCAGCACATCGAAATCGCGCGCGATCTGGCGCAGCGCTTCAACCATCGCTATGGCGACATCCTCACGCTGCCCGAGGCGCAAGTCGATGAATCGACGGCGACTTTGCCGGGCAAAGACGGCCGCAAGATGAGCAAGAGTTACGATAACGCGATCGCGTTATTCGCCAGCTCTAAAGCGCTCAAAGACGAGATCTTCGCGATCGTCACCAACAGCCAGCTGCCGGGCGAACCCAAGGACACCGACGGGTCTGCATTGTTTGCGTTGTATCAGGCCTTTGCTGGCACCGAAGAGACCGAGGTCATGCGCGCAGCGTTCGCCAATGGCATTGGATGGGGCGAGGCCAAGCAGCGCGTGTTTGAGCGCATCGATCGCGACATCGCGCCTGCGCGTGCGCGCTTCGATGCGCTGATGGCCGCGCCGCAGGAGATCGAGGCGATCTTGTTGCAAGGAGCGGCGGACTTACGACCTCGCGCACAGGCGCTGCTGAAGCAAATGCGCGATGCGGTCGGTCTGCGCCCGCTCGCCGCGCAGGCGACTGCGAAGAAATCAGAAAAGAAGACCAAAGGCCCGCGCATCGTCCAGTACAAGGAGGGCGAGCGATTCAATTTCAAGCTGCAAGATGGCGCCGGCCGCGTGCTGCTTGTGGGCCCGGGTTACTCCGATGCGCGCACCGCAGGCGCAGCGATCACCCACTTTCTGGGCGGCGAGCCGGCGGCCGACCTGGCCGCACTGATTGAAGTTGCGCAAGACCAGAACGCCATCGAAGCGGCTCGCGTTGCCCTACGGGATGCTTAAGCTTGGCGGTCTGCGCCCCGCTCGAAGCGCAAGGGCAGCAGCGAGCGCAGGCTAAACCGAACGCTCCAACACCATCGGCACTGGCATGAATCGCGGCTGCGGCAGGTAGTGGTCGACCAATAGGAAGCCGAAAAGGGCGGCCAGGTAGACGATTGAATAACCGAAGGTCTTGTACGCGAACAGCTCATCGGGCGGGCGCATCAGGCGGATCGCGTAATAGAGAAAGCCGATCCCGAGAACCAGCGCGCCGCCGAGATAAAAGAAGCCCGACATGCCGGTGAGATAGGGCAATAAAGTCACCATCAGAAGCAGCACGGTGTAGGCGAGGATGTGCCAGCGCGTGACTTCCACACCGTGGGTGATCGGCAGCATCGGGATCGATACTTTTGCGTAGTCCTCGCGGCGGAAGATCGCCAGCGCCCAAAAGTGCGGCGGTGTCCAGATGAAGATGATCAGGAACAGCAGCAACGAATGCGGATCGAGCGAGCCTGTGACTGCGGTCCAGCCGAGCACAGGCGGCGCCGCGCCCGCGGCGCCGCCAATGACGATGTTCTGCGGCGTGGCGCGCTTCAAGAACAGCGTGTAAATGACCGCATAGCCGATGAGCGAAGCAAAAGTCAGCACGGCAGTCAGCGTATTCACGAAGAACACCAGAATCGCCATGCTGATCGCCGCCAGAAGCAGCGCGAAAATGAGCGCCTGCGTTTCCGTGAGGCGTGCGCGCGGTAAAGGTCGGTACATGGTACGCGCCATCTGCGCATCGATACGCGCATCCAATATCTGGTTGATCGCCGCTGCGCCGGCGGCGGCAAGGTAAATCCCGAGACTGGCCCAGATCAGCACTTTGAGCGGCGGCAATTCTGGGCGTGCCAGGAACATGCCGACGACCGCCGTGAAAACGATCAGCGCAACGACTTTGGGTTTGGTTAGCGCCCAAAAATCATTGAAGGTTTCGATGATCGCCTTCATAAACTCCGAGCCGCCGCCTGGCGCGCGCGATACAGCGCGACAATCACGCTACCGAGCAGCAGCGCCGCCACACCGTTATGCGCAGTCGCAACGGCGAGCGGCAAATCGAACACCACGTTGCTGATCCCGAGCACAATTTGCAGCACCAAGATACCGGCAACGGCGATCGCCAGCGATTTGGCGCCGACCAGCCACAGGCGCAGCGCCAGCAACCCGACGACGATGGTTGTTACCAACGCGCCCCAGCGATGCACCATGTGGATTGCGGCGCGCGCGGCGCCATCGAGGATGCCGCCTTCGTAGTTAACGCCTATTTCGCGGACCAGCACGAAGCCATCCACCAAGCCTTCGCCTTGCCACAAGCGGCCCAGACAGGTCGGGAACTCGGGGCACGACAGCGCAGCGTAGTTAGTCGACACCCAGCCACCCAAGAAAATCTGCAGCCCGACGATACACACAGAGAGCAGCGCCAGCCCGACCGACACCGATCGCCCTCGAGTCCAACGAGCCTCGCTATGCAGGGCGGCCCAGAGCAATAAGGCGAACGTTGTCATGCCACCCATCAAGTGCGCTGTGACGATGATTGGCTTGAGCTGCAGAGTGACTGTCCATTTGCCGAGCAGCGCCTGGAAAATGATGAAGCCGAGCGTCGCGATCGCGAATCGATGCGGTGTGGGCGCATCGAGCCGCCACGCAGCGACAATGGGCAGAAGCATCGCTGCAGCCGCCGGTAACAACGCGAAGGTGCGCCAATCGATGGTGTAGCTGGCGATAGCCGCGATCGCCAACAGTGCGGATGCGACGATAGAGATCCGCGTCGCATTGTGCCCGCCGCTGCCCATCCAGGCCAACGCGAGCACCAGAAGCCCCAAGCCGCCAGCCAAAAAGCGATGCGCCATTTCCCGCCACGCCTTCGGTACCTCGACGGCGCGCTCGGGGAATGCTTGATTGGCCGCAGCGATTTCCTCGCCCTGGTTCGGCCAAGTGATGTGCCCATAGCATCCCGGCCAATCGGGACAGCCCAATCCGGCATGCGACAGGCGGACGTAAGCGCCCAAAACAATTACGCATAACGTGACCGCCACGGCGATCCAGGCCAACAATCGAAAGCGCGACATCATCGACCGCTCTCAGTCCACTTCAGCAAATGCGCAAGATCTTTTCGCACGTGCGTGGGGTCGGCATCGGGACGGTAGCGCATCATTGCAAAGCCATCGGGATCTATGAGCACCAGGCCCCCCGGCGCCAGCTGAAGTTGCTGTTGCCATGCGGCGTTGCCCGGAAGAATTTCCACCCAAGGTCCGCTGGCCGCATTCAAGGCGCGCAAATGCAGCCGGTCCATCCGTCGCCCTTGGGTTTCGCGAACACGATGCAGCAAAGTCAGGCGGCGTTCGCACCCCGCATCGCAGCTTGAGGGCGGGATGAGCAGCAGCGTCCAGTGTTCGCCATCGGCCAGTGCCGCTTTCAGCGCTGCGCTGTCGGCCAGTTGCACAGCTGGTTTGATCAACTCGCCGTGGTTTTTTGTCGTTGTCGGATCCCAGTGGAACATGGGCGTCTGCATGGCGAAAGCGATCAACGCTGGCGCGGCGAACGCCAGTACGATCAAAATCAGTTGAATTTTCTTGTTCATTGCGGGAACGTCTTCCTGCGCGCGCGCCAAGCGAGCACGCCGTAAATGATGAGTACCGTGATCGAAAGCCCGAACCACTGCACCGCGTATCCACGGTGGCGTTCGGGCGGCAGCAGTTCCGCGCGTACCGACGGGGTCTGCGTGCCTTCCAGTTCCAAGACTAAGTTTAGCAGTGGCGTGTCGAAGGAAGGTTCAAGGGCTGCCAAATCGAGGCGAGTCACGAGCCGGGGCCACCCTTGCCCGTCATCGCCCAATGCCATGCCAGCGCCAGGTGGCGGCAACAGCACGCCACGCAGCTCTCCTGACGGCAATGGTGGTGGCGCCAATGCGACGCTGCGGTCCGGGCGCGATTGCCAACCCAAGTCAACCAGAACGGTGGCACCCATAGAAGTTTTCAATGGTGCGTACCAGCGTATTCCCGGTTGTCCCCGCTGCAACTGGTTGTCCAGCGCCAGAAGCCGATCGCTGACCCAGGTACCGTTCACCAGAACCTTACGAAACGCTTGCATATTGGCGCGTTCTAGCGGCTCAGCCGGTGCTGTTTCGGCGCTCGCAACGCGCGCCAGCAATTCCGATTTGAACTCGGCGCGTCGCAACTGCCATGCGCCAAGGCTCGCGAGTCCCGCAGCGACGGCGAATGCCAAAAACGTATATGCCCACCAACGTGCTTTGCTCACATGACAGGTTCTTTGCACAGGAGCGCGTAAACTAACCGCTCTCGCGCATCGGCGTTGTGGAGTCGCAAGTGCTGGTCAAGCTCGGCATCATCCTGTTTCTGGGATTCATCATCTACAACCTGGGCGCAGGTTGTTATTACATGCTCACCGATCAGGGCAAAACCGATCGTGTCGTCAAGGCATTGTCGTGGCGCATAGGTCTGTCGATCCTGCTGATCGTGCTGATCATGATTGGGATCTACACTGGCGCAATCACGCCCAACGAACAATTGCGCATTTCGCGCTGAATGCAGAAAGGACGAAGGCGGCCGGAGCCGCCTTCGTCGATCATCAGTCGCCCATCTGACGCTGCCGATGCTCCCAACGTTCCTGAGCATCCAGACATAGCGTGGCGATGGGGCGGGCCTCCAATCGTTCGATCCCGATTTCCTCGTCGGTCTCTTCGCAGTAGCCGTAGCGACCGTCGTCGATGCGACGCAGCGCTTTGTCAATTTTAGCGATGAGCTTGCGGTAGCGATCGCGAGTGCGCAGCTCCAGCGAGTTCTCGGTTTCGCGTGTAGCGCGCTCGGCTTCGTCGCCCACATCGCGCACTTCGTCGCGCAAGTTCTCGATCGTCTGCTGCGATTCGTCGATCAGCTCTTGACGCCAAATCAGCAGCTTGCGGCGGAAATACTCAAGATGCTCATCGCTCATGTACTCCTCTTTCGAGGACGGGCGATAACCTTTGGGCAGATCCACGCGGGGCGCGTACCCATCCGGCAACGGTAAATCCGCAGGGCTGACGGATGAGGGGCCGTCGGCCTTGCTCTTGGCAGGTGTCTTGGTTCGGGAATCCACTTTCGGCGCGCTCTCGGCTTTTTTCGGCGCGATTTCGACTTTTTTCACGGGCGCGTCTTGCGGCGCGGCTTCAATTTTCGCTTTGGCTTTGGTGGCCATCGGAATGCAGCTCTCCTGGCAGAACGCGCGTCACCCTGAGCTATAGAGACTCAGGGCCGCGCAAAATTAGCCCGCTTGTATAACAGCGGGGCATGACAGGGGCAAGCATCATGGGGCATAGAGCGCAGCAAATTTTGCCGCAGGTTGCAGGCAAAGCGCATTGCCGAGTTCAAGAACGGCCCACGCAGCTTGACGAAGAGTGGCTCGAATCCGGCCGGCCTGCTGCAACCTTGGTTCAGTCGCGCGGCGGCGGCGGCGCGAGGACCGTGCGATTGCCATTGTGCTCCGGGGCGCTGACGATGCCTGCGGCCTCCATTTCTTCGATCAATCGCGCAGCGCGGTTGTAGCCGATCTTCAGCCGCCGCTGCACGCCGGAAATCGACGCGCGACGTGTCTCGGTGACGATGCGGACTGCCATGTCATAGAACTGATCGCCTTCGCCGCCTGCTTCCTCCGGCAGCCCGGTCTCGCCGATCACGCGGCCATCGGCAAGTTCCTGCGTATCTTCCAGGATGCCGTCGATGTACTGCGGTTTCTGAGTGTGCTCCTTGAGATACTTGACCACCCGATGCACTTCATCGTCCGAAACGAAAGCGCCATGCACACGTTCAGTGTTTGCAGTGCCGGGTGGTAGGTACAGCATATCGCCATGACCGAGCAAGGTCTCGGCACCGGACTGGTCCAGAATCGTTCGTGAATCGATTTTGCTCGACACCTGGAAGGCAACGCGCGTTGGGATGTTGGCCTTGATGAGGCCGGTGATGACATCGACGCTCGGGCGCTGAGTGGCAAGAATCAAATGGATGCCAGCCGCGCGCGCTTTCTGCGCCAGCCGTGCAATCAGCTCCTCGACGTTCTTGCGCGCCACCATCATCATGTCGGCGAATTCGTCGATCACCACGACGATGAAAGGCATCGTGTCGAGCGGCTGAGGTTGTTCGCCGGGCGCAGCTTTGGCGACGTTGAATAGCGGGTCGGGGATTGGCTGCCCAGCGTCCTGCGCGTCCTTGACCTTGCGATTGAAGCCGCCCAAATTGCGAACGCCAACGGCGGCCATCAGCTTGTAGCGGCGTTCCATTTCCGCGACGCACCATCGCAGCGCGTTAGACGCCTCTTTCATGTCGGTCACGACCGGCGCCAATAGATGCGGAATGCCCTCGTACACAGACAATTCCAGCATCTTCGGGTCGATCATGATCATGCGCACATCTTTGGCGGTGGCCTTGTACAAAAGGCTCAGGATCATCGCGTTCAGCGCGACCGATTTACCGGAGCCAGTGGTGCCGGCCACCAGTAGATGCGGCATTTTGCCGATATCGACTACCGTGGGCCGCCCACCGATATCCTTGCCGAGCGCCAGCGTCAGCGGGCTCGACATCTTGTCGTACTCGCGGCTGCGCAGCATTTCCGATAGAAACACCATCTCGCGATGTTGGTTCGGGATTTCCAGACCGACGACCGATTTGCCGGGAATCACGTCGACTACGCGCACGCTGACGACCGACAGCCCGCGCGCAATGTCTTTGTCGAGCGAGGAAATCTGACTGCCGCGAACGCCTGGTGCCGGTTCGAGTTCGAAGCGCGTAATCACCGGGCCGGGATAAACGCCCACGACGCGCGCCTCGATGCGGAAATCCTTGAGTTTCAATTCCACCTGACGCGACAACGCTTCGAGGGCTTCCTCGCTGTAACCCTTTCCGGTTTCGCGTGGCTCATCGAGCAGCGACAGCGGCGGCAGTTCGCCGGACGGGATGTTCTGGAACAGCGGCATTTGCAACTCGCGTTCGGCACGTTCGCTCTTGACCGCTGGCGCTGCCGTCTGCTCGATTTTCACCGGCTCGCGCTTTTTGCGTTTGCTGGTTTCTTCTTTGCGCACCACCTCGCGGTGCGCGCGCGCTTGGCGTGCGTGGCGCCACTCCAGGAATTGCTGCCGCCAGACTTTGCTGCGTTCCACGAAGGCGAGCGTCAATGCGCCAACTTTATCCATCGCTTGCAACCACGACATGCCAGTCGCAAAGGTGACGCCTGCGATCAGCAGCGCGAATGCGAACATCGTGCTGCTGCCGCGTCCCAGATTCGGTATCAGCAGCTCGCCGAGAAACCTGCCAAGCGCACCTCCAGCGCCCGCTGGGAGTGAGCCGGCCGCCATTTGCGCGTGCCCCAAAATTGCGCCGCCGATGATCGCCAGCGCCAAACCGGCGAGCCGCGTCAGCGGCACCAGCGCTGCGTCCGCCGATTGACTCGGCTCACGCAAAAAGCGCCATGCGTACCAGAACAGCGCCAGCGGTAGAAAAAACGCCGGTCGGCCAAACAGGTACAGCAACAAATCGGCAATCCACGCGCCTGCTCGGCCGCCCCAGTTCTCGATGCGCGTCACCGATCCCGCATGCGACCAGCCGGGGTCGCCGGCGTGGAACGTCATAAGCGTGAGGAACAAGTACGCGGCGACGGGCATCAGCAGCACGAATGCGCTTTCCCGGACCGCCCGCTGAAACTTGTCTCGCCAACCGATCATCGCCAACGAGCTTGCCATTCGTTTCCTGAACCGTTACGCGAGGATTGCGTTGTAAGACGTTCAGTCTATTCGAAAAACTATCAACCGTGCGCGCAGTTGACGGTTTTTTCGCAAGCGCCATGCATGACTTTCGGCACGGTTACAAGAATGGTATCAAAAAGATATCTTTTAGACACTATCCCAGCGAGCGCGACGCCATGACCAAAGAAATCGCAAAAAGCACCTTGCCCGGCATTCCGATGCTGCTCTTGTTGCTACTAGTTCTGCTGATCTGCTCTGTGGGCCTGATTGGCGGCGCCGCCAAGGCGTCTCCGGCAACGGTGGTGCTCTCCATTCTGGTGGGCATTGTTGCGTTCTTTTGCTTGTTCGGGTTGTTCATGGTGCAGCCCAATAACGGCGTCGTGTTGCAGTTATTCGGACGCTACATCGGCACTGTGCGTCAGGAGGGCCTGCGCTGGGCCAACCCGTTTTACTCCAAGCGTCCGGTCAGTTTGCGGGTGCGCAACTTCGAATCGAACAAGCTCAAAGTCAACGAATTGGACGGCTCGCCCATCGAGATCGCCTCTGTGGTCGTGTGGCAAGTTGTCGATTCGGCCGAAGCCTTGTTCCAGGTCGACGACTACGAGAACTTCGTGCATGTGCAATCGGAGGCCGCGTTGAGGCAGATGGCCACCTCTTATCCGTACGACCAGCATGAGGGCCAGATCGCGCTTCGCAGCCATAGCCAGGAAGTGTCGGAGAACTTGCAGAAGGAGATCCAGGAGCGTTTGTCGCAAGCGGGCGTTAAGGTCATTGAAGCGCGTATCAGTCACCTGGCTTACGCGCCCGAGATTGCCGGAGCGATGCTGCGCCGCCAGCAAGCCAACGCAGTGATCGCAGCGCGAACGCGCATCGTCGAAGGCGCCGTGAGCATGGTCGAGATGGCACTCGATCAACTCGCCCGGCGAGGCGTCATTCAATTGGATGAGGAGCGCAAAGCGGCGATGGTCAGCAATCTGCTGGTTGTGCTGTGCAGCGAAAGCGAAGCGCAGCCGGTGGTTAATGCCGGCTCGTTGTACGGGTGATTTGTGGCAGAGCGCAAGGCCTTCCCGCTGCGCATATCGAGCGATGTGCTGGACGCAACGCAGCGTTGGGCGGACGACGAACTTCGCAGCTTGAACGCGCAGATCGAGTACTTGCTGCGCGATGCGTTGCGCCGCACCGGGCGGCTGAAATCTCACGAGCTGCAATCTGGCGCCGACGAGTCTAACCAATAGCCGTCGATCGACAAGGCCATTGAGCCAAGCTCAATGGCCTTTCGTTTTGCGCCAATGCCGCCAACGACGCCACGACGCGAATACGCCGCCCAGGGCAAAGGCGCCGACGAAAGGCGCTCCGTTTGCCGCCGAGAGCCATGGATGGATGAGAACCAGCAGCGCCACGGCGGCCAGCGCAATCGCTCCCTGTCGGCCAAGAACCATGCGCGGCGCAATGCCACGCAACTGCGCAACGAACGGCCAATACGAGGTTTGCCGACAATAGTCGCGATAGGCCTCGCCCCATTTGCCGGCCAGCTTCCAGTCCTGCACCGCAGCGCCGGCAAACGCGAAGGCGCCGAAACCGAGAAAGAAGCTGCACGTTGCCCACGAAGTTGCCAAAGCCGCGTGCGCCAAAGAGAACAGTCCAAAGCCGACAAAAAACGGATGACGTGTAATGCACTCGACGCCGGACGGCACACGGATGGTGGTGCGAAACAAAGCCATCGGCGAGCGTGCGTAGTTCATCAGTCCCAGAATCGCCAATAACCAGCCTAATGCGCTGACGATGGAGAGCAGCGGTCGCCACGGCGCAGGCATGGCCGCTCGCGGCCCCGCATCGCCGCTCAGCGCCAAGCTCGCGGCGACGATACCGAGCGCCACTGCTGCCACGGCGCTGAAGAGGGCGACAAAGCGCTGCTCGCCCAGGCGCTTCGCCAGCGCCGCGCGCGTCGGCGGCAGGCCCAAGAACAAGTGCGCAGCGGCAAACGCCGCCACCGCTGCAGGCACCATCCAAACCGAATTCATGAGCTCTTTCTCCGCGGCAGAAGCTTCTCGGCCGCATCCAGGGTTGCGCAAAAGGCGATCTCGATCAGTCCATCGACCAGCGGCGGCGGCGGCTCGTCGCTGCGAAGGTGGGGCAGCACCGCTGCCAGCGGCGCATCGATGAGCGCGAACTTGACCAGCCGCAGCGCGGCGGAATCGCTGCGATCCAGCGCTGAGCGCGTAAAGCGTCGCAGCCCGGTATCCATATCCGATTTCAGCGCTTGCGCGCGTTGCGCTATGGCCTCGGGCCAGGCGCCGTGAAGAAAATCTTCCCGCCGATGCAGCAACAGGATGCGCGCATGAATCGGTTCTGCGCGGACGAAAGCGGGAACCAACAACGCTGCGGACAGGCCCGCTTGCCGCGGCGCGCCGGCAAACAACCTGGCCGCGAATTGGGTCTGGAAGTTTGCAGCGGTGCGCAGCCACACCTCGCCCAGCAACTGGTCGCGCGAGGTGAATCGATGGTAGATCGATCCGGTTGGCGCCGACAGTTCGCTGGCAATCGCCCCGATCGTGACCTGCGCAGGGCCTGAGCGCGCCGCCAGTCGGGCGGCCGCGTCGATCACATCATCGTTGCTGAATTTCGCATGGCGGGCCATGCAATTAGAATGCGCATTCTAGAATGGCTTGTAAAGTACTCTCGCTTTCGATGCGGGGCGTCGCGTTTGGATCGCCAACTGGTGCCCTGCGGAGTCAGCGACTCAAGGCCCAATAGGGCAGGTAGGCGGTAACTGCCAGAATCGCGAGCACGGCTATCGCAACCAGGGTCATGCGCAGCGGTTCGAGCTGGAACGCCTGCCACAAGCCAGGTACGCGTCCCTCGCGTTGCGCCTGCTGCCACTCGTTGCGTGCCCGCTGCTGGCGTTCGATCTGATAATCCGCCAACAGTGTCCGAGCGCGTTCTAGCGTCCCTTCGTCGCGAGTCCAGAATCCCCCTGCCGAAATGCCCCAACGATTGGGCTCGGTTTCGTAGAAGTCGATATGGTTCGCTTCAAACAGCGCGCGGACCTCGTCGGCTTCATCCTCGGGAACGTGGCGGAGATTGAACAGCAAGTGGGGCATGAGTGCGTCGATCCTCGACGTTGCGGATTTTTGCCGGGTGCTGCGCGGTGTACATCTGGGATGCGATTATGCCGACCGCAGGGGCCTCAGCCCTCGCATCTCGAAGCAATACGGTTGCGAGCGGTACTGCGTTTCGACGCTTTACGGTTGGACGAACGACCGAAGCCGCACGCTCCAGCGGACGCCCCTATACTGCGCGCCCATTCGCTAGACGCTTTCGGAGCAACTTTTGCCCGCACATGCCACCACCGCACAGCCACGTGGGTTCTTAATCCCGATCGGCGGCGCCGAAGACAAGATCGGAGACGCGACCATTCTGAAGCGCTTTGTGCGCCTTTGCGGCAAGCGCCCGTCGATCGCGATCATTCCCACTGCGTCCAAACGCGACGATGCGGGCCGCGTATACCAGGAGCTGTTCGGCGGTTTCGATGCCGCGAATACTCAGATCCTGCAGTTCGCCCGGCGCGAAGATTGCGAGAACGACGTCGCCCTTAAGCTACTGAGTGAGTGCGATGGGGTGTTCATCACCGGCGGAAATCAACTGCGCCTATCGACGACCATCGGCGGAACACCAGTGGCCAAGTTGCTGCGCCGGCGCAACGCCAACGGCATGCCCATCGCCGGCACGAGCGCGGGCGCGGCGATTATGCCGGCGCATATGATCGCTCACGGCGAGGAAGGCGCAACGCCGCGGGCAGGCATGGTGAGCCTGGCCCCTGGGCTGGGATTGTCGAACAAGATCATGATCGATCAGCATTTTCGCCAGCGCGATCGTATCGGACGGCTGCTGACGGCGATCGCGTTGAACCCGTTCGCGTTGGCGCTTGGGATCGACGAAGACACCGCCGCATTCATCGGTCCGGACAATCTTTTGGAAGTTGTCGGCAACAGCACCGTGCTGGTGCTCGATCCATCCGAGGTGAAGCACTCGTCGCTCGCCGAAGCCGACCCCGGCGATCCGGTGAGCATTACCAACGTGCGTTTGCATATTCTCACCGCCGGCATGCGTTTCGACATCGATCGGCGCATGGTTGCGGAATGAACCGCGGCGAGCGCCCCTAACGCCCAAAAACCAGTGGAGCTACATCCGCTCGCGCGCGAACCGTTCGAAATCCGCCGGCGGCATGGGTCTGGCGAAGAAGTACCCTTGAGCCACACGAGCACCGCGGCTGAGCAGAAAGTCGCGCTGCTCGGCGGTTTCCACGCCCTCGGCCACCACCGATAAGTCGAGGGCGTCGGCCATCTGCAGAATGACCTCGCACAGGCGCGCGTCGGTTGTGTTGCCGGGGACACCCTGCATGAAGTTATGGCTGATCTTGATGCCGGCGATCGGCAGACGTCGCAGATAACCCAGCGCCGAGTAGCCTTCGCCGAAGTCGTCGATGCTGATCGCCACGCCCATTGCTTTGAGGTTCGCGAGCGTGCGCTCAGTTGCTGGTGCATCCTCGATCAGCGCGCGCTCGGTCATTTCCAGTTCGAGCGCATGCGCCGGAAGGTCTGCGGTACTCAAGGCATCACGCACGCTGCGCTCGAAGTGTTCGGCCAGGAACTGTCGGAAAGATACGTTTACTGCGACGTGATCCAGATTCAGCCCGGCGCTCCACCAGTCACGCAATTGACGACATGCGGCCTGCAACACATAGGCGCCGATGCGCACGATATCGCCACTGGTTTCAGCAATCGGAATGAAGGTGTCTGGCGACAGTTCGCCGAGCATGCGCGAACGCCAGCGCAACAAGGCTTCGGCACCGACGACTTGACCCGTTTGCAAGTCGATCTTGGGCTGGTAATGCAGGTAAAACTCTTCGTTCTCGATGGCCCTGCGCAACTGCGTTTCGATCAATAGTCGCTCTTTAAGCTGCAGCGCCAGGGCTGGCGAGAACATTTGCCAGTTGTTGCGCCCACGTCGTTTCGCCTCGTACATGGCAACGTCGGCGTGATTGAGCAGCGCCTGAGCATTCAAGCCATCGTTCGGGTAGCGCGCGATGCCGATCGACGGGGTAATGACGAACTCCTCGCCAGCGTGCATGAACGCGCCTGAAAAGGCATCGCGAACCGCTTGGGCCAGCGTGCGTACCGCATCGTCGCTCGTGGAATCTGGCATCAGCACCAGAAACTCGTCGCCGCCGAAGCGTGCCACTGGCATACCGTTCGGGACGGCTGACGCCAGACGGCGCGCTGCGGCAACGAGCAAGCGATCCCCGCCGCTATGGCCGATCAAATCGTTGACGACCTTGAATCGGTCCAGATCGATGTAAAGCAAAGCGGGGCTGCTGCCGGCGTCTTTCGAAGACAGCTGCGCTGCCAACTGCGCCATGATCGTGTCGCGATTCAAGAGGCCCGTCAGCGAGTCGGTTTGTGCCTGGCGGCGAAGCCGGTCCTCCTCGAGCTTTCGGGTCGTGGTTTCCTGAACCGTTCCAATCACCTGATAGGTTTCGTTGTCGCGGCGCAACGCATTGCCGAGCACGCGCGCCCACATCGTTCGGCCACTGCTGTGCTGCACGCGCACTTCGATATCGAGCGGTGCGCCGTGCTCCATCGTGCGGAAGAGCGCAACGCGCGTTTTCTCGCGATCGCTCTCGTTCATCATCGGCATTAAGCCTTCAGCGTCGATCGGCTGATCCAGATCGCGCCCGAGCAGTCGATACAGCGCATCGGTCCAATACAACGAGCGCTGTTTGACGTCGTAACTCCAGCCGCCGATGCGTGCCAGCGACTGCACCTTATCGAAAAGCTCGCTGGCACGCTTGAGTTCAGTGACATCGCCGAACAGCGAAATCAACTGAAATGGCTCGTCCTCACCGGCGTGGAACTGCGGCACCACGCTCATTTGCACCCACCGCGTCACGCCACTTTCGCGGTGCACCAGGCCGATGATGGTGGAGAGCACGCTGCGTCGCTCGCGCAAGCAAATGGCGACCGGGTTTTGCGACCATTCGATCGCTTTGCCATTGCTGTCGTACAACTGCCAGGGCGCAAGCCGAGTGTGTCCGAGTATCTGTGCCGGTGCGACATCGAGGATGCGCATTGCCGCCGCGTTGAGATGCCGCACCCGGCCTTGAGCATCGTGCACCAACACACCCTTGTCGACCGCTTCCAGCAGCGCGCCGTAGCGCTCTTCGCTGGCCGCCAGTTCGGCCTCGGTCCGAATGCGATCGCGCAAGTCGCGGGCGATGGCGACGACCAGTTTGGCATCGTCTTCCAGGTAGGCTCGCGAATGCACTTCCACCGGCAACGACGTACCATCGCGATGACGATTGTTAGTGATCGTCGAATGCGTGCGACCGATCGCCAGCAGCTCCCAAACGTCCTGCAGCGCTCGCGCCGTGAGCTGAGGGTTGAGATCGAACACCGTGAGTTGCTTGAGTTCATCGCGACTGTATCCGAACAACGCCGCTGCTGCAGGATTGGCGTCCATGACGGCGCCGCTCGAATCGATCAGCGTGATCGCGTCCGGTGCGGCATCGAACACCCCGCCATATCGCGACGTCGCCGCGCGCATGAGCCGCAACAATTCGCCCACGCGCGCAACCAGGGCGGCGAAATCGTCGTCCGACAGCGGGCCCTGGCGCGTGCGTTCGCGCAATTGGCCAAGCCAGTTGAGTAGATCTCGCCCGAGATCGTCGACCGCATGGCGTTTCGATACGCGCGATTTGCTCATGGCGATTCGGCCAGCATTGCCATCGACAGCGCCGGGCCCTCTTGAATCAGGATCGCCTTCTTGCGAAAGAAGCGATCTAAACCTGCCGGTCCCATGCGCGACCCGCCCAGGCCCGAGTGCTTGAACGATTGTTTCTCGGCGTCGTGAACCAGACTCGTCAATCCAGCGTCGTTGATACTCACTGCGCCGACGTCGATGCGAGAAGCGACGGCCAGAGCCAGATCGAGATCCGGGCCGATGACCGCAGCCGAGAGGCCGAACTCGCTGTCGTTGGCCAACGCCACGGCTTCGTCGACCGAGCGGTAGCACATCACAGGAATGATCGGACCGAACGTTTCCTCACGCATGATCGTCATTTGGTGCGTAACGTCAGTCAGCACGGTGGGGCGCAGCCATCGCCCGCCTTCGTGCGTTTCGACCTGGCCTCCGGTGCGCACGCAAGCGCCGCGCGCGATCGCATCGGCCAGCTGCGCAGCGATCACTTCCGCTTGGCGATCGAAAATGATCGGCCCCAAATGACCCTGTCGAATATTCGGTGTGTTCAGCGCAAGCGCCTGTGCTTTGGCGACCAGCAGATCCACGAAAGCGTCGTGCTGGCTGTCGTGCACATACACGCGCTCGATCGACTGGCAGGCTTGGCCTGTGGCCTGCACGGAGGCGCGAAGCGCAGCATCAGTGGCGCGCTCCAGATCGCTGTCTGGAAGCACAATCAACGGATCCTTGCCGCCCAGTTCCAGGAACACTGGAACCAGTCTTTCTGCCGCCGCACGCGCCACTTTGCGCCCCGTTGCAACGCTGCCGGTAAAACACACAATGTCTGCGACGTCTACAACCGCGGCGCCCGTGCTGCCATCGCCTGGCATCACGTCCAGCACCGCGGCGAGTGCGGGCACATCGAGAATGCTGGCGCGCAACGGTTCGACAAAGCGCGGCGTGACCTCGCTTGGCTTTATCAAGACGGCCGAGCCTGCAAGTAATGCGGGTACAGCATCGATCAGCGACAGTAGCAGGGGAAAGTTCCAGGGACTGATAACACCGGTGAGCGCATAAGGCACACGTTCGCAGACATAACGAACGCTTGGCAAGGCGCGGGAGCGGCCGCTCTGGGGTTCCAGTGTGGTTCCCGATCGTGCCCAGCGCTCAATACCGCCGATGGCCGCCTGGATCTCCAGCTCCTCGACTCGGTGGCGACCTGTGTCGGCGCACAGCGCAGCCAACAATGCTGCGTGCCGCTTGCGCAAGGCTTCAGCCCAGAGCAGCAGCAGCGCGGCGCGATCGCCCATCGCAAGGCTTGCGAACGCCGGTTGCGCCAGTCTCAGTTGGTTTGCGCGTTCCCGCACCAGCGTCGCGTCGGCGCCGGCAAAAGTTCCTTCAATGGCGCCAGTGCGCGGATTTCGGATCGGCAATGCGACCATTCGCTGCTCCCGAACATCGACCCGAAGTCTATAACGAAGCGCCGATGACTAGCGATTGCGCTCGCGCAAGATACGCCCTTTGTCGCGCTGCCAATCGCGGTCCTTCTCCGTTTCGCGTTTGTCGTGCATCTTCTTGCCCTTGGCCAAGCCCAGCTCGACCTTCACTCGATTGCCTTTCCAGTAGAGCTTGAGCGGAACGACCGTGTAGCCCTTACGCTCGACTGCGCCAATCAAGCGGTTGAGTTCGGCGCGATGCAACAGCAGCTTGCGATTGCGCAGCTTGTCGGCAATGACGTGCGTCGAGGCCGAGATGAGGGGCGTGATCTGCGCGCCGAACAGGTACGCCTCACCGTCTCTCAGCAGGGCGTAGCTCTCGCCGAATTGGATACGGCCATCGCGCAGGCTTTTGACTTCCCAGCCGAGCAGTGCCACGCCGGCTTCCATGCGCTCGTCGATGTGATAGTCAAATCGCGCGCGTTTGTTCACGGCAATGTCGCCGCCTGCGCTATCTTTTTTGTTCTTGCTCAAAGCTGAAGGCTCCGCGTTGACTGCTCGATCCGCCCATGAAACCCGAATCTCGCGTAGCGTATTGGTTGGATTCACGCCCGTGCAAATGTTCGCGCTCGTGGCGGATGTGGAGTCCTATCCGCGCCGATTCAACTGGTGCGAGTCGGCGCAAGTGGTCGAACGTCAGGATAGCGAGGTCAGGGCGGCTTTGTCTGTTCGTGTGTTGGGCGTGGCGGTGAGCTTCGTCACGCGCAATACCGAGTCGCCGCCGCACACCATCGTCTTGCAGCTCGATCAAGGTCCCTTTCGCGACTTGCAGGGCGCCTGGCAGTTCAAGCCGATCGGCGTGGGCGGTTGTCGGGTGTCGTTGGACTTGCGCTTTGAGATGACGCGTGGGTTGGTGGCAAGCGCGGCCGCAGCAGCTTTTGCGCACGTGGCCGATCGGATGGTCGACGATTTTGCCAAGGCGGCTAAAGATGCTTACCGTTGAAGTAGTACTGGCCTGGCCGGATCGTGTCGAGCGCGTGTTTTTGAACTTGCCCGAGGGAGCAACCCTGGGCGAGGCGCTGGTGGCGAGCCGTTTGCCTGTCGATCCGAAGCAGGGTGCGGGTGTTTTTGGCGTGCGGGGGACCCCAGACACGCTCCTGTCGGATGGCGATCGCATCGAAATCTATCGGCCATTGAGTTTCGATCCGATGGAATCCAGGCGCCGCCGCGCGCGGCGTTAAGCTGAGTGCTGCAGCGAAAAGCAATCGTTCATACGAAGACACGAAGGAAGAACGGCAAGCTGCTCACTCGGTTTCTGCAGCTCACAAGACGACTCAATCCTCGCTTTGCTTCGTGTCTTCATGCATTCCCGTCAACCCGCTACGTCGGCACTCACTGAGCTGAATTGCGACCCACGCTTGCAGGTTCTCGTCCTAACCACTCGGCGGCACGATTGCGATTGGGCAGGTTGTCGCGCTGCAACAGCTCCCAATGGCCGAACGAGAATGGTGTCAGGTGCAGAACATCGCAGACATGGCTGGTCATTCGTGCCAGCCAGTTCGGGATGGGCAGAAGTGGCGCGGGCGAGGGCGATCGCCGCAGTGCTCGAAGGTACTCAGGCAGTGAAAGCGCTTGCGGACCGCCGAGTTCGACGATGCGCTCGTCGTTCGGTATCTCCTTGCGCGGCGCGGTGGCGAGCGCGCATAAACACTCGCCCAGCTCGCCGACGTCGAATGCCGCGATTCGGCCGCGAGCAGCGCTTGGCAGGGGATGCACCGGCCACTGCGCCACGCGCTGCAGCCATTTGGCGCCAAAGCCGCCCTGGCCATCGAGCAACGAAGGCCGGACCAGGAACCAGTCAGCCTGCGATGTCGACAGGGCAACTTCTCCGCAACGCTTGCTGGTCAAGAACCTGCTTCTCGCTGGCGCCTCCAGGCCAAGCGCCGATACGTGCACCAAGCGCCGATCCCGGCAGGCTTTTGCGAGCGCGGCCACCGCGCGATGGTGAACCGCCTCGTACGTCTCGCGACCTCGTTGGCGCAGAATTCCGACGCAGTTGATGACCGCGTCGTGCTGGCGCACGATGTCGCGCCAGTGCTCTTCCGAATTCATGCGTTCCATGTGCACTGCGATACGCGGTCGGTCGCGAGCGATCGCTGGCAACTTGTGATCGATACGCTGAGGCTGGCGGCTGCCAATGGAAACATCCAGGCCGCGAGCGAGCGCGGCCGCGACCGCATGGCGCCCGATGAACCCCGAGCCGCCCAGAATCAAGATACGCGCGATGTTGCGACTCCTTCCACAATCGTTGGCCGATCATAAGCGCATGAGCGAAGCGCCATTAGTTGTCTACTACGATGCCAGTTGCCCCGTGTGCCGAGCCGAAATGGAAACGTTGGCTGCGGCCCGGCCGGATGCGTTGCAACTGGTTGATATCAGTGGCGGCGACATTTCAGTTCGCTTCGGCGACAGAGAATCGACAACGCCAGAGCTGATGGCGAGCCTGCATGTGCTCGATGGCAAGATTCTCCACATCGGCGTTCCGGCATTCTCGGCCGTGTATCGGCGCGTTGGCTTCGACGCGATGGCGAACACACTCGGTCGATTCGAGCGTCCTCTGGCCTGGGTCTATCGGTTGATCGCGCCTCGACGTTGGCTCCTGAGTGCCTTTGGAATTCATCATGTGCTGGAATGGTGGCTGAGCCGCAAGCTCAAACGCATGAAACAGTGTTCAACCGGCGGTTGCGAGCGCTAAGTGCAACACTTGTCCGCCTGGTAGTGAGCCGCGAAGCGACAACCAAGAACCAACAACCAACAACCAACAGCCAAGAACCCAAAGCTCTTGCCCAAATGCGACAGCGTGCGGGCAACCGGCTGTATTCGAATAAACACTCCTTTCAAGGCGGCTTTACCCCGCATATGCTGCGGCGCGTCAAGCTGGCGTCCTAAAGGAAGAGTGCGGTGAGTCGAGCGTTCAATTTCAGCGCCGGTCCAGGCGCGTTGCCGGAACCTGTTTTGCAGCAAGCCCAGAGCGAAATGCTGGAGTGGCAAGGCGCACGCGCCTCGGTGATGGAGATTTCGCACCGCGACAAGCTTTTCGTGCAGTTGGCCGAGCGCGCCGAAGCCAGTTTGCGCGAGATTTTGTCGATTCCAGCCAACTACAAGGTGTTGTTCCTTCAGGGCGGCGCAACCACGCAGTTCGCTCTGCTGCCGATGAACTTCGCGGCTGCCGACCAGCCCGCCGACTATGTGCTCACCGGGCACTGGGGCGAGAAAGCGCAGAAAGAGGCCAAATCGGTTTGCGTCTCCAAAATTGCGGCCAGCGCCGAAACCAGCAACTACACGACGGTTACGCCGGTCGACGAATGGGCTTTGAGCGACAATGCGGCGTACCTGCACGTCACACCGAACGAGACCATCCACGGCGTGGAGTTTTACGACTTGCCGGCGAGCAGTGCCCCGGTGATCGCCGACGTCTCCAGTACTTTATTGTCGCGAACGTTGGATGTGTCTCGCTACGGCGTGCTGTACGCCGGCGCGCAGAAGAACATCGGCCCTTCCGGCATCACCGTATTGATCGTTCGCGATGATTTGCTCGAGCGCAAGCCGCGCACAGTTCCGCAGATCTTGAGTTACAAGGCGCACGCTGAGAACGGCTCGATGTTGAACACGCCACCGACCTTTGCCTGGTACATCTCGGCGCTGGTTTTCGATTGGGTCAAGGCCGAAGGCGGACTGAGCGCCATCGGCGCCCGTAATGAGCGCAAGGCACAAACGCTGTACCAATTGATCGACGGCTCCGGCGGTTTCTACACGAACCCGGTCGACAGGCGTTATCGGTCGTGGATGAACGTGCCGTTTGTGCTCAAGGACAGCAACCTCGACGCCGCATTCTTGAAAGGCGCCGAAGCGCAAGGATTGCTTGGCCTCAAAGGCCATCGCGCCGTCGGCGGCATGCGCGCCAGCATTTATAACGCGGTGCCAGAGGCGGGCGTGCAGGCTCTGGCGGCGTATATGGCGGAATTCATGCGGGTCAATGGATGAAGGCTGGTTCTCGATTCTCGGATGTTGCTTCTTGGTTGATCGCAGGCGCGGTCGAACCTGTTCGAAACCAGAAACGCATCTGAGCATCGGCAACCGTCATCCCAGAACCTAGAACCCAGAACCAGGAACCATCGATGTACTCGATCAAAACTTACAACAAGATTTCCGCCAGCGGCACCTCCCGTTTACCGGCCGAGCGCTACCAGATCGGCGACAAGGTCGACGCGCCGGATGCCATCCTGGTGCGCTCGGCGGACTTGCACAGCATCGCAATCAACCCCGAACTGAAGGCCGTGGCGCGAGCCGGAGCAGGTACGAACAACGTGCCGGTCGCCGAGCTCAGCAAGCGCGGCATCGTGGTGTTCAACGCGCCCGGTGCGAATGCCAATGCGGTGAAGGAGCTGGTGCTCGCCGGCATGCTGATGGCGGTCCGCAATTTGCGCGAGGCCACCGAGTTCGTGCGTAGTTTGGATGCCAGCGATCCGGAGCTGGAGCACAAAGTTGAGGACGGCAAGAAGCGTTTTGTCGGCAGCGAAGTTGTCGGCCGCACGCTGGGCGTCGTCGGTTTGGGCGCCATCGGCGTTCGCGTCGCGAACGCCGCCAAAGGTATCGGCATGAACGTGATCGGCTTCGATCCGCACATGACGGTCGATGGAGCGTGGCAGCTGTCGAGCGATGTCGCCAAGGCTGGGTCGCTGGCCGAGATTCTTGCCGCGTCGGATTTCGTTTCGCTGCACTTGCCGCTCAATGCCGGTACCAAGGGCAGCATCAACTCGACCACGCTGGGCGGCGCCAAAGAGGGTCTGGTGCTGCTCAATTTCGCGCGCGAAGGCGTGGTCGATGAGGCGGCCGTCATTGCCGCACTGGACAGCGGTCGGTTGTCGCATTACGTCACCGATTTTCCAACTTCACGCACCGTCGGCCACGTCAAGGTCGTGTCGTTTCCGCACCTGGGTGCGTCGACCAACGAGGCGGAGGAAAACTGCGCGATCATGGTTGCCGATCAGCTTCGCGACTATTTGGAAAACGGCAACGTCAACAACTCGGTCAACTTTCCGAGCATGCGCCTGGCGCGCGCTGGTGCGCAGCGCCTGACTGTCGCCAACCGCAACGTTCCGAACATGATCGGCCAACTCTCGCACGTGCTCGGCGAGGCCGGCGCCAACATCGCGCAGATGCTCAACGCCTCGCGCGGCGAGCTGGCGTACAACATCCTCGACCTCGATCAACCTATCGCGGCGGATGTGGTGGAGAAGGTGAAGAAGATCGAGGGCATTCTGGCGGTGCGGGTGATTTGAGAGCATTGCGTCCAACACGTAGCGCCTGAGGTGCTTGCATGGGCGAATCGGTGATTCAGGCGATTGGTGGTGCACTGCGTTCGCAGCTGGAACGAGTCGCTTCGATCGCCGGATCTCGGTGGCAGCCCCTGTCGTGAGAGTCCTCGCGAAGGCGGTTGGCGCGCCAGTGCTGCTCCCGGTAGCCGAGGGTGAGCCGGCGCGTGTTTGTCATTGAGTTAGTCGATGACTTGGAGAATTTGCAATGCCGTTGGACTTGAGGGTAGTGGTACTAATCATGTCCAGCGTGACGGCAGTTGTTCTCGGTCTGTTTGCTTCGAAAGTGCCAGGCATGGAACGTGGGTATGAAGTTTTGGCAGCATTCCCGATGCTACTCCCGTGGTTGGTTGTGTTGGTCTCGACGGACAAGAGGGTTCTTCAAACCACGCTGAGCGCAACGATGACGTCCTTTGTTATCGGTCTATTCCTTTATTGGCGGTATACCGGCGCAGGTGCGGCGCCAATTTCGCCACAGTTGGCAGCTTCGTTGCCGTTATTGCATGCTGTTTGTGCCTTCGGTGTGCTTGGTGGCCAACTAGCGCTGAGGCCTGGACCGCGAAGTTGATTTGGTGCTGAAGAGGCTCCAGCTTCCCGGCCTCGCGTCGATCATCTGATGGAACGTTGGAAGGCGAATGAAAAAAAGCACCGAATCGAAACCTTCGCTCACCGACCTGCGCCAGCGCATAGACGGCATCGATCGGCAAATCCAGGAACTGATCGCCGAGCGTGCCGGTTACGCCAGGCAGGTAGGGGTCGCCAAGGGCCCGCTCAAAGCCGCCATCGACTATTACAAGCCCGAGCGTGAGGCGCAGGTGTTGCGTGGTGTGGTCGATCGCAACCAGGGCCCGTTGTCGAACGAAGTGTTGTTGCGCGTGTTTCGCGAGATCATGTCGGCGTGTTTGGCGCAGCAAAATCCGCTGAAGATTGCGTACCTTGGGCCAGAGGGCACCTTCAGTCAGGCTGCGGTGCAAAAGCACTTCGGGCACTCGGTGATCGCCATTCCAATGGCCAGCATCGAAGAGGTGTTCGCCGAAGTCGAGTCGCGCAACGCCGACTTTGGCGTGGTGCCGGTGGAGAACTCCACGGAAGGCGCCGTGAACCACACCTTCGATATGTTCTACACCACGCCGCTCAAGATCTGCGGTGAGATTGAGCTGCGTATCCAGCAGAATTTGTTGTCGCGCGCAGCCGATCTGGCGCATGTCGAGCGTGTTTATTCGCACGCCCAATCGTTGGCGCAGTGCAAGAACTGGCTGCGCGAGCATCTGCCGAAAGCTGAGCGCATTCCGGTGAGCAGCAACGCCGAAGCTGCGCGTCGGGCCCGCAATGCTGACGACGCCGCGGCCATCGCCGGATTGGCGGCGGCGCACGTCTACGGACTCAAAGTGCTGGCGCCGAATATCGAAGACCGCCCGGACAACACCACGCGTTTTTTCGTACTCGGCCCGGAGTTGTTCCCGCCCTCAGGTCACGACAAAACCTCGCTGCTGCTGGCTGTGAAAGACCAACCCGGCGCGCTGTACTCATTGCTGACACCGCTCGCCAAGCACGGCATCAGCATGACCCGCATCGAATCGCGACCGGCGCGCGGCGCCAAGTGGGAGTACGTGTTTTTTATCGACGTCGAAGGGCACGTGGAGTCTGGCGCGCTAAAGGCTGCGCTGGACGATCTTGGTCCCGTGGCCGCGCAGCTGAAGGTGCTGGGCGCTTATCCGGCGGCCATTGTATGACTCCCTCGCGATAATGTCGTTGCCAGGCCAACCCAATTCCGAACTTATGAACATCGAACAACTCGCCGCTCCGGGCGTGCAGAAGCTTAGCGCGTACGACCCCGGCTACGATCCGGAAACGATCCGGCAGATGCTGGGCTTGCCGCGCATGGTCGAATTGGGATCGAACGAGAATGGCTACGGGCCGAGCGCCAGCGTGCGCGAGGCGCTGCAGGCGCGCGATTTTTCCGATCTGATTCGTTATCCCGATGCGGGTGCGCGGCGTTTGAGAGCGGCGATTGCTCAGCGTTGGAATGTCGACCCGGCAGCGATCACGCTCGGTAACGGCTCGCACGAGCTGCTGGTGCTGATCGCTGAGACCTTCGTCGCGCCGGGCGATGAGGTGGTATTCAGCCAACACGGCTTTGCCGTGTTCAAACTGGCCGCCATTGGCAGCGGTGGCGCACCGATCGAAGTGCCGGCACTGCCGCGCAGCGGCGCGCAGCCATTGGGCGCCGACCCGGTCGGATTTGCGAATGCGTTGAGCCCGCGCACCAAGCTTGTTTATCTCGCAAATCCGAACAACCCCACGGGCACGTGGTGGCGGCGGGATGTGCTTGCCGAATTCCTGCAGCGCGTTCCGCATTCGGCCGTGGTCGTGATCGATGAGGCGTACCGCGAATATGTCGATGAGAGCGAGGTGCCAGACGCCTTAACGCTCTCGGAAATGCATCCGCATTTGATCGTCACTCGGACTTTTTCCAAAGCGCACGGGTTAGCGTCGCTCCGCACTGGATATGCGATCAGTTCGCCGCCTCTGGCGGCTGTTCTGGAGCGCACGCGGCTGACGTTCAACGTCAATCTGTATGCGCAGGTTGCGGCCACGCTGGCGATGGCAGATTCCGCGCATGTCGAGCGCGTGCGCGCAGCGAACGCCAGCGAGCGCGCGTGGTTGTCGGCGCAGTTGCGTGCGCTGGGGTTGTTTGTGTTCCCGTCGCAAGGCAATTTTGTGTTGGTCGATTTCGAGCGCCCGGCCAAACCGATCGAGGACGCGATGCTCAAGCGCGGCGTGATTTTGCGGCCGATGGGTGGTTATGGATTGCCCACCTGCTTGCGCATCACGGTGGGTTTGCGCGATGAAAACGAGGCGCTGCTCGCGGCGCTGCGTATCGTGCTCGCGGAACGCGCATGAGCGGCTCGGCGCTGACGTACACGGTGGCACCTAGCAGCCGCGCCAGCGGGCGGATTGCGGTGCCCGGCGACAAGTCGATTTCGCATCGCGCGGTGATGCTTGGCGGAATTGCCAGCGGCGTTACGCGCGTTAGTGGTTTCCTGCCCGGCGAAGACACGTTGGCCACCGCGCAAATCCTGCGCGAGCTTGGTGTCCGCATCGAACGCCTCGATGAAACGACTCTGGAGATTCAAGGTGCGGGATTGCGTGGACTTCGTGGCGCCAGCAAACCGCTCGACTGCGGCAACGCGGGAACGGCGATGCGCTTGCTCACCGGACTGCTGGCCGGCCAGGCGTTCGCCAGCACGCTGATTGGCGATGCATCCCTGAGCAAGCGGCCGATGCGCCGCGTGATGGATCCACTGCGCTTGATGGGCGCCGATATTCGCGGTACCGAGCAGGGAACTGCGCCATTGGCGATAGCGCCAGTACCCGCGTTGAACGCCATTCACTACACGTGCCCGGTTGCCAGCGCGCAGATCAAGTCGTGCGTTTTGCTTGCGGGCTTGTACGCGCATGGCGCGACGACGGTGGTGGAACCCACTGCGACGCGCGATTACACCGAGAGCATGCTGCGCGCGTTGGGCGCCGATCTGGTTGTCGATGGACTGGCGGTCACGATTCGACCTGGAAACACCCTAAACGCGGTTCCAGTGAGCGTGCCCGGCGATTTCTCTTCCGCCGCCTTTTTCCTCGTCGCCGGTTTGCTGTCGCGCAGCGGCGAGCTGGTGATCGAGAATGTTGGCTTGAATCCGCGTCGCACCGGCCTGTTGCTCACGCTTCGAGACATGGGCGGAGACATTGAGATTCTCGACGAGCGCCTGCAGGCCGGCGAGCGCGTCGGCGACTTGCGCGTTCGTCCGAGTGCATTGCAGGCGATCGATGTACCCATTGAGCGTGTTCCTGACATGATCGACGAGTTCCCGGCGTTCTGCATTGCTGCCGCAGCGGCCAACGGCACGAGCACCGTGCGCGGGGCGCACGAACTGCGCGTCAAGGAGAGCGATCGCATCGGCGCTATGGCGGTCGGTTTGCGGACGCTTGGCATAGAAGTCGAAGAATTCGACGATGGCATGGCCATCACCGGCGGATCGACAGGCGGCGGCGAAATCGACAGCCGAGGCGATCATCGGATTGCGATGAGCTTTGCGGTTGCATCGCTGCGTGCGAATGGGGCGATCCGAGTTCTCGATTGCGCGAATGTGGCGACAAGTTTTCCTGGGTTCGAAGGGTTAGCATCTTCGGTAGGTTTGGATCTGGGCGTCACTTGACTATGGCTCTTGGTTCGGGTCACTGCGATATCTCAAATAGGCCGCCGTCGCCCTTTGCAAAAGTGCAGAGCGTCGTATGAGCACCACCGCACCCGTGATCTGCATCGACGGTCCCTCCGGTTCCGGCAAAGGCACGATCAGCCGCGCCGTGGCCCGCGCGCTGGGGTGGCATTTCCTGGATTCCGGTGCGCTGTATCGCGCCGTCGGCGTGGCTGCGCTCAGCGGCGGCTATCCGCTCGATGACGAGCCCAGTCTCGCCAAACTCGCCTTGCACGCCGATATTGAGTTCGAAGACCGTATCGATCGCGAGCCGCATGTGTGGCTGGGCGAGGACGATATCTCGGAGATGATCCGCACCGAAGATGCCGGGCAAGCGGCCAGCAAAGTGGCTGCGCTGCCCGCTGTTCGCGCGGCGCTGTTGCAAAAGCAGCGCAATTTTGCGCAGCCGCCGGGTCTGGTGGCCGACGGGCGCGATATGGGTACCGTGGTGTTCCCAGGCGCCGAACTTAAAGTATTTCTGACCGCCAGCGCGGAGGAACGCGCACGCCGTCGTCATAAACAGTTGAGCGAAAAGGGGATCGAGGCTATTCTGCCGGCCCTTTTGCGCGAGATCGAAGAGCGCGACCTGCGTGACCGCACGCGAGCCGTCGCCCCACTCGTTCCTGCCAGCGACGCACGACTCATCGATTCGACCTCGCAGTCGATCGAAGATGTAGTGGCTACTGTGCTCGATTGGGCCCGCGCGCTGTAAGCGCTCGGGTCTCAATTCCCACGCGAAAGGGAACGGCCCGCGAGAACCTTCTTGCGGATATCAACTAAAAACCATGCGGAGCGATCCGCAACAGGTGGATCGCCGTATTTCGCGGCGTATCTGAATTCTTGGACTCAACATGACTGAAAGTTTTGCCGAACTGTTTGAACAGAGCGAGCGATTGAGCAAGCTCAAGCCGGGCGCCATCGTGACCGGTACCGTTGTCGAGATCCGCACGGACGTGGTGATCATCAACGCCGGTTTGAAATCCGAGGGCGTCGTGCCCATCGAGCAATTCCGCAACGAAGCGGGCGAGATCGATGTTGGCGTTGGCGATGAAGTGAAGGTGGCTCTCGATTCGCTCGAGAACGGTTTCGGCGAAACCGTGCTGTCCCGCGAGAAAGCCAAGCGCGCGATGGTGTGGGACGAGCTGGAAGATGCGCTGTCGAAGGATCAGACGATCGTCGGTCGCATCAGTGGCAAGGTCAAAGGCGGTTTCACCGTCGACATCAAAGATATCCGCGCGTTCCTGCCGGGTTCGTTGGTCGACGTGCGTCCGGTTCGCGATCCGGTGTACCTCGAAGGCAAGGACCTCGAGTTCAAGATCATCAAGCTCGATCGCAAGCGCAACAACGTTGTGGTTTCGCGCCGTGCCGTGGTCGAGAGCGAGTTCAGCGTCGAGCGCGAACAGCTGATGGAGAAGCTCAAGGAAGGTGCGGTGCTGAAGGGTGTGGTCAAGAACCTCACCGATTACGGCGCATTCGTCGATCTGGGCGGCATCGATGGCCTGCTGCACATCACGGATATGGCGTGGAAGCGCGTGCGTCATCCTTCCGAAGTGGTCAACGTTGGCGACGAGATCGATGTGCGCGTGCTGCGCTTCGATCGCGAGCGCAATCGCGTGTCGCTGGGCCTCAAGCAATTGGGCGACGATCCGTGGGTCAATATCTCGCGTCGTTACCCGCAGGGCACGCGTCTGTTCGGCAAGGTCTCGAACGTCACCGAATACGGTGCATTTGTCGAGCTTGAGCCGGGCGTCGAAGGCCTGGTGCACGTCTCGGAGATGGATTGGACGAACAAGAACGTCAATCCGGCCAAGATCGTGTCGATTGGCGATGAGACCGAAGTCATGGTTCTCGACATCGACGAAGAGCGTCGCCGCATTTCGCTCGGCATGAAGCAGTGCACGAGCAATCCGTGGGAAGCTTTCGCTGGCACCTTCAAGAAGAACGATCGCGTCATCGGCACCATCAAGTCGATCACCGATTTCGGCATCTTCGTGGGTCTGGAAGGCGGCATCGACGGTCTCGTCCACCTGTCCGATATCTCCTGGCAGGGCACCGGCGAAGATCTCGTCCGCAACTTCAAGAAGGGCGAGGAAATCAGCGCCGTGGTGCTGGCCGTCGATCCGGAGCGCGAGCGCATTTCGCTCGGCATCAAGCAGATGGAGCAAGATCCGTTCGGCAGCTACATGGCGGCCCACCCGAAGGGCACCATCGTTCATGGCGTGGTGCGCGAAGTCGATGCGCGCGGCGTCACGGTCGATCTGGCCGATGGCATTGAGGGCTACTTGCGCGCTGCGGACATCGCCAAGGAACGCGTCGACGACGCCACCGCACACTTCCGTGCGGGCGATAAGATCGAAGCCAAGTTCACCGGCCTCGATCGCCGCGGTCGCATTCTGCAACTGTCGATTCGCGCCAAGGAAGACGACGAGTTGGCCGAGGCGCTGGAGGAATACCAGAGCACGGCAGCTGGCGTAACCAAGCTCGGCTCGTTGTTCAAAGAGCAGTTGAATCGTTAAGCGTGTCATTTGCGAGCGGCGCCCCACTGGGGCGTCGCTTCGCTGTAAGCTAGTCGCGCGGCCATCGCGCGAAGAATCCAGGAGCGCAACATGACCAAGTCGGAGTTGATTGTTGCGTTGTCGTCGCGCCAAGCGCATTTGGCTCAGCCGGATGTTGAACTCGCGGTCAAGTCGGTGATCGACCAGATGGCGGACGCACTGGCGGGCGGCGAGCGTATCGAAGTGCGCGGTTTCGGCAGTTTCTCCTTGCACTTTCGTCCACCGCGTATGGGCCGCAACCCCAAAACGGGCGATGTCGTCGCTCTCGATGGCAAGTACGTGCCGCATTTCAAACCGGGCAAAGAGCTGCGCGAACGTGTCAATGCGAGCGCCAAGTCCGGTGTGCCGATTCGCGATTGATTTGCCTCAGTCATCGCAACCTTTGATGAGGAGCCTCGGCTGATGTGGCGGCTGGTATCCAAGGTCGTCGTGCTCGCGGCGCTGCTGGTAGTGCTGATCTTCGCAGCGCTGAATTCGACCATGGTCGAAATCAATGTTTTCGCCTACGCGGTAACCGTGCCTGTTGGCGTTGGCCTTGTTGCTTTTTTTGCCATGGGCAGTCTGGCGGGTGCGTTGGGCTTGTATCTCGCGGTCGTGATGCGGCTGAAACGCGAGCTTAAACTGGCGCAAAAGGCGAGGACACTGACATGAGCACGCACCGGTTCTCGATTGTTAGTACTTGGTTGCCATTACAGCGATTGCTGGCTGTTAGCTGTTGGTTGTTGGGAAAGTGCTGGGCCATCAAACCCAGAGCCGGGAACCAAGAACCAAGAACCGCCTTTGCGTTTTCCAAAGCCTGATGCTCGAACTCTTCTGGTTGCTCCTTCCGCTCGCAGCCTTTTCGGGGTATCTCATTGGCCGTCGCGGCAGCGAGCGAAGCAGCGGCGCCAAGTTCTCGCAACTGTCTCAGACCTATTTCAGCGGCCTCAATTACCTGCTCAATGAGCAGCCCGACAAGGCGCTCGAAGTGTTCTTGAAGATCGCCGAGATGGACAGCGATACCTTTGAGACGCAGCTCGCACTGGGTAACCTGTTCCGTCGACGCGGCGAAACGGATCGGGCGATCCGTTTGCATCAAGATCTCTATTCCCGCCCCAAGCTATCGGCCGAGCAGCGCTCGATTGCGCTCCAAGAGCTGGGCGAGGATTACATGCGCGCAGGGTTGCTGGATCGCGCCGAAGCGCTCTACACCGATCTACTGAGCATCGGTTCGCAGGCGCCCGTGGCGCTGAAGCATTTGATCGCGATCTATCAGCAGGAGCGTGATTGGACGCGCGCGATCGAGATGGCCACGAGACTCGATCAATTGAAGGGCGGTGGCAACACCTTGATCGCGCAGTTTCACTGTGAGTTGGCGGAAACCGCACGCACGCAAGGCGCTACCGACGATGCCAGGCGCTCAGCCATGCAAGCCTTGCGAATCGACCCCAAGTGCGTTCGAGCGCACATTCTCTTGGGGCGCATCGAGCGCAAGAGTGAGCGCATGGACCTTGCGATTGAGCATTTCGAAGCGGCCGCCGAGACCGATCCTGACTTTTTGCCTGAAGTGCTACCGGAACTTCTGGATGCCTTTGAGGCTCAAAGTGCCTGTCATCAAGCCAGCGAGTTCCTGGATCGTATGTTGGTTCGCGATCGAGGCGTCAGCGCGATGCTGGCGAGAAGCGCCATGATCGAGCGTATGCAGTCGCGCAACGAGGCGATAACCTTCCTCGCCGACCGACTGCATCAGCGTCCCAGCGTGCGCGGTGTGTTGAAAGTGATCGATCTTTCCTTCGCAGGCGAACAGGGCAATCGCGCAGAAGCCGTCGGTTTGGTGCGCGAATTGCTGCATCGCCTGCTCGACCGCAAGGCGGGGTACCGGTGCAATCGCTGCGGCTTTTCGCCACGTGCGTTGCACTGGCAATGCCCCAGTTGCAAAAGCTGGGGCAGCATCAAGCCGGTGCCAGGCGTGGCGGGGGAGTAGCCTTCCTGGTTCCTGGTTCTTGGTTCTTGGTTCTTGGTTCTTGGTCTTGGTCTTGGTCTTGGTCTTGGTCTTGGTCTTGGTTCTTGGTTTGGAAGCTTGCGAACTTGCGGTGCCGTTGCGCAACAGTGCTAAGCGAGGTCTGAAGGGCCGAAATGCAATAGCCCAGTGCGAAAGCCCCGGGTTAACGACCAAACCAAGAAACGAGCCCTGTAGGGGCGAAACATGGTCGTATAGCCCGTTTGGGGCTCTGACAACCGGGGCTTCCCCCTTCGGGCTTGTGCCCTGGTCAATTGCATTGCCCCCGGGGCGCGGTTTCCATACCGCAGCGGAATACCATCGCGACCCGCAACTGAAAGCTGACAATCCTCGACCTGCAACCAGGCAACAACCGACTCCAAATGGCGGCACTCCTCACATTCGCTCTATGCGCTGTTGCAAGCGCGATCCTGACGCGACTGGCGATTGCCTACGCGCATATTTCTTCGATGCACGATCATCCCGGCGCGCGGCGGATGCATTCGGCACCGGTCGCGCGTGGTGCGGGAATCGGCTTCGTTGCAACGATGGTCGCGCTTTTGGGTGGATTCGGTTGGGTACTCGGCGATTCGCCGCACGGACGCTGGGCCGTGTCCTTGTGTATCGCCCTGACGCTGGTCGCTACCATCAGCTGGATCGACGACCGGCGCGGACTGCCGGTACTGCCCAGACTGCTTGCGCATCTGGTTGCGGCAACCTTGATCGTCGTTAACTCATCGCTGCCCATGGTGCTCTGGCCGTTGGCGATCCTGGCCATCGTTGCCAGCATCAACTTCTGGAACTTCATCGACGGGATCAATGGCATGGCTGGGTTGCAGTTTGTGCTGCTGTCCATCGCCGTGCTGGTGTTCGCTTTGGGGCAGAGCAGTTATCTGGCTGTTTTGTTCGCCGCCGGTTTCGCGGGGGCTGTGGCCGGATTTCTGCCCAGCAATTTCCCTCAAGCGAGAGGTTTCATGGGCGATGTTGGCAGCGCCAGTCTGGGTTTGCTGGCGCCATCCTTATCTTTGATGCCGGCCGCAGATGGAATTCATCCTGCGACCGTCGTCGCGTTGTCTTCCGCTGTATTGATCGATACGGGCCTGACCCTCACCTGGCGCATGGCCCGGCGACGCAGGCGCTTTTGGTACACTGCGCACCGCGAACATTTGTATCAATGGATCACGCGTGCCGGCATGACGCATACCCAAACCACCTTGATCTACAGCATCTGGACGCTGGGCCCGGCGACGTTCGCCGCTTGGCAAATCCAGACCAATCCGGATCGGGCCTGGGTGTGGCTCATCGGCCTGACCGCGCTTGGCGCTGCCATCTGGTCGGCGTCCCGACCGCGGGTTCTGGCGCAGGTACGCAATCGCAGGGCGAATCGATGAGTCGCGCCTTGCGCGCCTTTGTGGCGTTGATCCACCCGCGAGCGGCCGTTGTCGCGCACGACTTGGCAATGATTTTCCTGGCTTGGTGGATTGCCAAGTCGGTGCGCCTGAGTTTCGAGCCGGATACCGAGCTCACCACCATTGCGCTCAACGAAGTACTGATGGTGCTGGCGATCCAGGGCGGTATTTTTTGGTCGACTGGCTTGTACAAAGGCTTGTGGCGCTTCGCCAGCTTGCCGGACCTTTGGAACATCGTGCGCGGCGCAATGCTGGGCGCGCTGTCGATCGCGCTGGCGCTGTTTTTGTACGACCGGCTGGCCAACGTACCGCGCAGTGTGCTGGTCATTTATCCGGCGCTGCTGACGGCCTTACTGGGCATTCCGCGCCTCGCCTATCGATTCTGGAAAGATTCGCGCCTGGATTTTTATGAGCGCACCACGCGCCATCGCGTTCTCGTGCTTGGCGCCGAACGCGCAGGCGAAATGCTGGTGCGCGATCTGCGCGCGGAAGGTCACTATCTGCCGGTGGGCTTTCTCGACGACAACCGCATGTTGCGCGGCGCACGGGTGCATGGCATCCCGGTACTAGGCACGATCGACGAGCTCAAGGACATCGCGCGCGAAGCCGCCTGCGATATGTTGCTGATCGCGATGCCCAATGCCACCAGCGCAGAAATGCGTCGCGTGGTAGAGATGTGCGAGGAAACCAATTTGCCGTTTCGAACCGTGCCGCGCCTGCAGGATGTGGTTGCCGGACGCTCTGCGTTCAATGAACTCAAGGAGGTCGCCATCGAGGACTTGCTCGGCCGCGAGCCGGTGCAACTCGATTGGACGGCGATTCGCCAAGCGCTGTCCGGAAAGCGCGTTCTGGTCAGCGGCGGCGGCGGTTCGGTCGGCGCCGAGTTGTGCCGTCAGGTTGCGCGACTGGGCGCCTCGGCACTGGGCATTCTGGAGCAGAGCGAATACAACCTCTATCAGATCGAGCGACAACTCAAGCGTGAGTTTCCCGATCTCGAGTTGTTCCCTGCGCTTGGCGATGTCTGCGATCCTGCGACCTGCCGTTATGTGCTCGATCAAGTTCGCCCAAACGTTGCGTTCCACGCGGCTGCCTACAAGCACGTGCCACTGCTGCAAGCCCAAGTGCGCGAGGCCTTCCGCAACAACGTGCTCGGTACGCGCGCGTTGGCGCTCGCGGCTGACGAATGCGGCGTCGAAACTTTTGTTTTGATTTCATCGGACAAGGCGGTCAATCCAGCCAATGTGATGGGCGCCACCAAGCGAATGGCCGAGATCTTCTGCCAGAACCTTGCCAAGCGCTCGCGCACACGCTTCATGACGGTGCGCTTTGGCAACGTACTCGATTCGGCCGGCAGCGTGGTGCCGCTGTTTCGCGAACAGATTCGTCAGGGCGGTCCGGTAACGGTCACGCATCCAGAGATATCGCGCTATTTCATGACCATTCCGGAAGCCTGCCAATTGATTCTGCAGGCAGCCACGTTGGGGCAGGGCGGCGAGATATTCGCACTCGACATGGGCGAGCCCATCCAGATCCGCTATCTGGCCGAACAGATGATTCGCCTCGCCGGAAAACTGCCGGGCCAAGACATCCAGATCGTTTACACCGGATTGCGCGAGGGCGAAAAGCTGTTCGAGGAGTTATTCCACGAACACGAAAGTTACCAGCAGACGCGGCATCAGAAGATCTTCCTGGCGCAGCATCGCGCGGTGAATTTCGATGAGCTGAGCCAGGCGCTACTGCAAGGCGAGGCGGCGTGCAAGCGTTATGGGAGCGAGGAGCTGCGCGACATCATCGCCCGATTCGTGCCCGAGTTCGCGTCGCGCGGCGTGGGCGATGAAGACAGCAATGTGGTGGCGCTGCGCCGGGCTTGAAGCCGCGAATCAGCGCATCGCCGCGTCGATCAGTCTTGAGGCCATCGCTGGCGGCTCTTCGAGATACAGGCTGAGCTGGTCGATGCGGTAGTCGCAAACGCGTCTGTCGTCTTCGACGGGCGCTTCGCGGTTGTCGAATCTCCCGCGTGACAAATAGTTGATGACTGCCTCGCCGTGACGTTGTTCGAGTTGCTCACGCAGTTCGCTGTAGCGGCGCTGCACCTCTTCGAAACCGAGTTGTTCGCTCGGCTCTGGGCGTTGGTTGGACATACCGGCCATGCGCGACTTCATCAGCGCAAGGAAGGCGGTCTCGAATTGCGCCTGGTTGCCAGGGCTCAATCCCGAACCAACAGCGCTGAGACCCGCCGGTTCGATCTGGCTCCCGGCGACCGCAGCGCAAAGCCCTATGTCGCGCTCGCGTAGCTCGCGCAATGTAGCCGCTTCCAGCGTTGCCCATTGCACTTGCGTGGCCGCGTCGGCCCAGCCCAGCTCCCGATTTCCCAGCCTCGCCATCGACGGTCGCGCCATTGCGATCGCGGTGGTTACATCCACTCCCTTCGCGACTCTTCCGGCGATCTCGCTACGAATGGCCTCGGCTTCCGGTGCCGTCGTCGTCGCGAGTTCGACCATAATTGGATGCGCGGTCAGGTTGAGCGCTGCGTCGACTTGTGGATCGAGCTTGCGTTGCAGCCACTCGGTGCGCAGCAGGCCCACGCTGACGAGCATCGACATGACGAAAAACGCGACGAACTGCCAATACAGTTCGCCATCCTCGGCATCGCGCCCGTGTGACAAAAAGCCAACGCCTAGCGCAGCGATCAGACCGCAGGCCGGATAAATCAGCAAACCCACGAGTTCGATCATGTCCGCGCTCCGAATAAGCCCACTGTGTAGCCGGCAGCGCGCAAGCGGCGTGTGGTTTTGACGCTCAAGTAAATCCACAAGCCAATGTTCAGCAGCGGCACGGTGGAGAAGAACATGAAGACCAGCTTGCGTGGCGTGGAGTAGCCAAAGCCAGTGCACAGCTTCACGACGCCGCTTAGCGCGTACATCAGTACCGCAATTGAGACCGCGAGCGCGGCAAGCGCAGGCACTTCAGGGTTGTTGACGATCCCGCGCGCGAGAAACGTCAGCAAGATACTGATCGCCAATGTGCGCTGACCACGTGCGGCGCTGGCGAGCATTTCGTGGTCGTCTGTCGGCTCCGGCTTGCGCTGGCGCGATTTCAACGGCGACGTAGGCGTTCGGTGCGACGCAATCGGCGGCGTCGCTGCCGTTTCAAGCGGCGCGATTTCGGGCTCGTTCGCAGGCGTCGGCGATGGCTCGACCATCGGTTGTAGTGTCAATTCAGTACCAACGCGGACGCGCGTTTCGGCCAGGCGCCGGAAATACATCAGGCGCTCGATGAATTGCTCATCAGAGACCTCGACCATGACAGCGAGGTTGCGCTGTTGGGTGGGGTCGGGTGCAGGCAAGATCGCGCACGTAACGATGAGGCGCGTTGGCGCGAGTATCGATCTGGCGGTTCGATAGAGCTGCGTCTGGCCGCTCCATCCGGTACCGTTTGCGGTTTGTGGTTCGCCGTCAGCGGCCAGCTCTGGATGCTTTTTCTTCGCCAGGGCCAGCACCGACGCGGCAAGCCTGTCGGGCGGCAGACCCTTCGGGCTCGGCTTCACGAACGCCGTTACCAGGGCACCGGTGCTGCGTTCGATGGCTGTGATTGCGGCGTCGCCGATCTTCACCTCGAAGGTCGGCGGCAGTCGCAGCGACACGTCCTCTGCGAGTTGGTAAGTCTGATCGAGTGCGTTCATCAGATCGAGCGCGGTGTACTCCGCGCTTGATAGCACATCACTCGTAGCGCAAGGCTTCGATGGGATCGAGACCGGCCGCTTTGGACGCAGGCATGATGCCGAACACCACGCCCACAAGTGCCGAGAAGCCCGCCGCACCCAGAATCACCCAAATCGGTACCGCCGCTGGCGGAAAGCCAGGTATCAGCGAGGCGATCAACGCGCCGGCGCCCCAGCCGATGGCGATGCCGATCAGTCCGCCGAGCAACGCCAACAGCGCTGCCTCCAGCAGGAACTGCACCAGTATGTCGCGGCGCGTCGCTCCCAGCGCCTTGAGTACGCCGATCTCGCGAGTGCGTTCGGTGACAGACACCAGCATGATGTTCATGATGCCGATGCCGCCGACCAGCAAAGAGATGCCGACCACCCCACCGACCACGGCCGTGGTTGTGCGGGTGATTTCTTCGAACTGCTTGACGACGCTGTCGGCGGCTTGAATCCTGAAGGTGTCGTCGTCGGCGGTGCCGGCGCGCGCGGTCTGGATCGCGCGTTTCGCGCGATCGCGAACCGCGTCGACCTGATCGACGTCATCGATGGTGAAACTTACTTGCATGAAGGGACGCAGCTGATTGCCGTTGATCGCTCGGCCGACATCGAAAGGGATAACCACATAGTTGTCGAGTGAAAAGCCGAGCAGATCGCCCTGCTTCTCCATCACGCCGATGATGCGAAACCACTCGGTGCCGATCCGGATGTATTCGCCCAGGGGATCGTCCGGTAGATTCAACTCCTCGACCAGTTCGTTGCCGATCACCGCGACGCGGCGCCGACCCTGATCGTCGGCGCTGGCAATAAAGCGCCCTTTGACCGGAAAGCGTCCATACACGGGCGCATAGTCGGCGGTGCTGGCGCGAACTTCAGAAGTAACGGTGCGATCGCGATAGCTGATGCCGGGTGTCTGCACCATCATGATCGGCGCGACAGCGGCTATTCCGGGTACGCGATAGCGCAGAGTTTCCAGATCCTCGAACGTGATCCGGTTGATCTTGCCGGAACGGAAGTTTTCGTTGGTATTCACCGCCTCCAATGTCAGCGTGCTGCCGCCCAACCCGGCGAGCTGCTGCTTGATCGATTCGGAGAATCCTTGCACCAGCGACACCACCGCAATCACCGAGGCGGTGCCGATAACGATGCCGAGTGTCGTCAATACGCTGCGCAAACGATTGGCGAGCAGACTGACGAGAGCGGCGCGGAAAGCTTCGAGTAGCGCTTGCATCAGGCGTGCTCCGTCAAGCGGTCTGCGTTTGAGCGATCTTCGACGATGCGCCCATCGCTCATGCGCACAGTGCGTCGGCAGTGCGCGGCGATATCCGGTTCGTGAGTGACGACGATGACGGTTTGTCCTTGCCCGTGCAGCGCGTCGAACAGCGCCATGATTTCCGCGGACGTTCTGGTGTCGAGATTGCCGGTGGGTTCGTCCGCGAGCAATATCGATGGCTCGCCGACCAGCGCCCGGGCCACCGCGACGCGCTGGCGTTGGCCGCCCGACAGCTGGTTCGGTCGATGCGACAGTCTGTTTCCCAGGCCGACCCGATCCAGCGATTCGCGCGCACGCTTCAGGCGCTCGCCGCGCGGCGTACCGCGATAGACCAACGGTTGCGCAACATTGTCGAGCACGCTCATGCGGGGCAGCAGATGGAAGCTCTGGAAGACAAAGCCGATCTCGCGGTTGCGCACGCGCGCAAGCTCGGTGTCGTCGAGCGTGGCGGTATCGCGCCCATTCAGCAGGTAGCTGCCGCTGGTGGGCGTATCCAGGCACCCAAGCAAGTTCATGAGCGTAGATTTGCCGGAGCCGGAGGCGCCGATCAGCGCCACGTACTCATTGCGCTTGATGTCGATGTCGACGCCATCGAGCGCTCGCACTTCCTGATCGCCCATGACATAGCGCTTGGTGATTCCGCGCATTGCGATCACGGCGCGTCCTCGTTGGCGTCCTCTTCGCTGTCGTCGTCGTTTTTCTGCTCCTTGCTGTCGGACTTTTGTTGCTCAACCTGCTGGCCTGCGCTCAGCTGGCGCAGCGCCCGCATCGGACCGGCGACGATTTTGTCTCCGGCAGCGAGTCCCTTGGTAATCGCCTGCCAGCGATCGTCGGCGGCGCCGACGTCGATGTCGACCTTGCTGACTTTGCCGTCGACGACTTTCCAGATGTGATGCACCGTCTTGCGCGGCTCCGGCTCGCTGGTGACAACCGACTCCACCGGGACCGCGAGCACCTTGGTGCCATCGCCCAGGAACACGTCGGCACGCGCGCTCATGCCCGAGCGCAGTTGCAAACCTTCCGGCGCCTCAAGCGAGGCGATCACTTCGAACGCTCGCCCCTGTTGATCGACGAGCGGCACCAGGGCGATGCGCTCGACGCGTCCCTTGATGGCGTCCGTTGGATGCGCTGCGGGGTAGACATCGACGTTCTGGCCGATCGCTATGCGCGCGATATCGCCCTCATCGACCTTGAGCCGCGCCTCGATGGCGCTGGTGTCGGCAATGGTCATGAGTTGCGCGCCGGCCAATGCGTTGGTCGACGGGATGGCCGTCTCGCCGACTTTGATCGGCAGACTGACGATGGTGCCCGCGATGGGCGATGTGATCTCGGTTTTGTCGAGCAATTCGCGCGCATCGTTGAGCACCGCATCGGCGCGCCGCAGCGCTTCCTCGCTGCTCTTCAGTTCGATGCGCGCCAACTTGAGCTGATTGCGCTCCTCGTCGAAGCGCGCTTGATCCACGGTGCGCATGTTCGCCAGTTTCTGATAGCGATCGAACTGTTGCTGGCGAAGCTCCAGTGCCACGCGTTGGCGCTCGATGGCGATCACCTGCTGGCGGCGCGACGCCTCCTCGCGCTCGATGGCATTACGATAAGTTTCCGGGTCCAGGCGCAACAGCACCTGGCCGCGCTCGACGCGATCGCCCTCGGCCACCAGGATCTCGGTAACCTGAGCCAGGACCTCGCTCGTCAGCTTGACTTCGGTGCGAAAGGCGAGCGTGCCGGAAGCCAGAATGCTTGGCCGGATGTCTTGCAAAGCCACTGTGTGGATGTCTACACCGAGCGCTTTGCCTTCGCGCTTGGCCAGGAAGGGCAGGGCGAGGATTATCGCGATGCCCGCCGCGATCAGCAGTTTCTTCTTCATGAGGATCGCCGCTTAGGTCAACGCAACGATAAGCCACACGCCGTAGATCACGATCGACGGAATGATCGCCACCGCGATTGCCTCGCCCCAGCGCGAGCCGGTCATCACTTTCCAACCCAGAGCGGTCAGTCCGATGCCCCAGATCGAGAGTAAGTCGAAGCCTTTAGCGAAGCCGCTGAGCGCGTGATCGCGCGGCAGTTGTACGAACAGAGGATCGATGTGCGTGAGCATCAACGATTCCTGTGCCGTTTGCGGCGCCATGGTGAGCGCACCGACGAAGCCCACCAGCATGCCCAGAACGGCAGGAAAGCCGCCCCAGGCGCCAAGCGCCCAGCCATGCATGAAGCCCAAGTTGCGTCCCAGAACCTTTCCGGCCAACAGGTAATAAACGCCCATGATCAGCAGCACGACTGGGATCATCACTGCAGCACTAGCGGCGCTGATATAGCCGATGGCTTTGGCACCAGGCATCGTGGATTTCACTTGCTCCAATTGTGCCGCAGTCATGTCTTGACTCATCTGCGCCATCATCTGGCCGTTCAACCATTCGGCGTCGACGCGATTGAAATAGGTCAAGAACAACGCCGCACTGACCAGCGCCAGAACCAGCATCGGCAACCACGGACTCGGTCTTTCCTTCTGCTGCGCAAACACTTTCGCCGGGTCAAGAAAAATGTCGATCAGGTTCATAGCGGGCTCCGATGGGTTGCAGGTTCGCAGACTGCAGAGGTTGTGCGCTCACGATAAGTGACGTAGGTCATGGCATCCGGCAAATGCGACTGAGTCTGGGAAGTCGACGATGACAATGGCGTTATTTGCGATGAGATCCAGATGCATGACGACTACCTCGACATCTACGATCCGCTCGGATTCTGGCTTCGCGCACGCCAGATCCTGCGCTCAACAGCGACGCGAATGGTGTCAATGCGAGGCGCATTGCAATAGACATGTGGCGCAACAGTATGTGGGTCCCGACGACGCCATCGGCCTGATTCCGACTGGGCTTCGCCGTCGCGAGGCCCAGACTTCTGGCGGCATCGGGCAGCCCAATGGTGCCCAAGCATTGTCTCGACTGCACTTGGGATAACGCAGAAAAGTTCCAAATAGAACATGTGACCTGCTGACGTTTGCATGTTTAAATCACGCCACTTCAGGGGCTGAGTTCAGGGGTGGCGAATGTATCGAAAAATCTTAGTGTGTGCGGTCTTGGCCTCACTTGCGACATCGGGGCGGTCTGAGGTGCTGGTGGACAGCGGCTTTCGCCCAACGCCACACGGGTTTGGTTTCGCCAACTGGGGCGGCGATGAGCATCCGCAAGCGACGTTGAAGCCCGACGATGCGGCCTATTTGTTCGGCGAGCAGGCATGCGCGCGTATCGAAAACGAGTCCTGCATACCCACACCCGGCGCGCGCCTGTGGCTGGAAGCCATGAACAAGAGCAAAGAAGGCGGGCACTGCGAGGGAATGGCGGTGCTGAGCGCCGCCTTCTTCATTGAAGCAGAAAGCCTTAGCGACTACGGTGGCGACGCGACTCAGGCGCTCAAGCCTGATGACGAAATTCTGATGCGCACCATTTCCGCGTACTACAGCACGCAGATGGTCGATCCAGTGCAGACGGTAACCAATGTCACCAAGAAGTATTCATTGCAAAAGATCGTCGATGGTCTGATTGCGGCTCTGAAATCCGGTGAGGACTATCCCACGCTCGGTATTTACGACAAAGGCGGCGGACATGCGGTGACGCCCTACAAGATCGAGCGCACCGGCAACGCCGTGTATCGGGTCTACATCTACGACAACAACTATCCCGGCCAAGAGAAGTTCATCGACATCGACGCCGGAAACGATCAGTGGGTCTACAACGGCGCTGCACTCAATCCCAGTGAGCCGGCCGATGCGTGGTCTGGCGGCGCCGGCGCCATGGACTTCACGTTGTTGTCGACGCGTTTTGAGCCGCTGAAGTGTCCGTTCTGCGGTCCGCAAGATCAGGCTGCAGCGGCGGCGGAGAGCCGCAAACCCAAACCGTCAGCGCCGACGCGCCAGCCGGCTGCGCCTGCCACAACCTACACCGTCGTCACGCCCACCTCGTGCGATCAAGTGCAGGCCGTTGGCAAGAGCAACAACAAGCAGGTCTCGTCGAGCAAGAACGATATCTCGGGTGCCACCATGAAGCCGATGCGCGGCACGCGCGGTTGCGTGGTGAGCTTGCCGCGCGATCAGGAATACGACGTGCGCGTCAATCCAGCCGCTGGCGCTTCGGGAACTACCTCGCTGGCGGTGTTCGGTGGGACCAAAGTATTCCAGGTGGACAACATTGCCGTTCGTCCCGGCAAAGTCGAAGCGGTGAGCTTCAGCCAGGACGAGTTCAACTTCCACGCCGGGAGCGATCAGCGCCCGGTGATTCGATTCGCTGACGACAATCTGGGCGAAGACGACAGTTACTACGAAATCAGCGACTTCGACATCGGCGCCGGTCATGAATTCAGCGCCGAAGAGGATACCAAGGGCCGAATCGCCTTCAGCGACGACGACCCGGAACTGGACGACTATGACATTGATGCCGAATTGGTCGGCGACGACGACACCGAAACGTTTGATTTCGACGATGTCGGCGCTGGCGACAACGGCGAACTGGTCTTCGACGATGAGGGCGAAGGTCTTGACATGGATATCGACAGCGATGCCGATGGCCAGATCGACGAGGAAGATGGCGACGACGACAATGACGGCCAGGGCGACGCGGCCGATCTCGACGACGATGGCGATGGCGTTGGCGATGCCAGCGACGAGGATTTTGATGACGAGGGCGACGAGTCTGGCGCATCGGACGGTGATGTCGATGAGGGCGACGCGGACAGCGAAGCCGACCTGGATGACGGCGGCGACGATGGTTTGAAAGGCAGCGCTGGCGACGCAGACGATGCGCTGGGCAACGAAGACGCTCTCGAGGACGAAGACTCCGCCGAGGGCGATGGCGAAACGGGGCTGGATGACGAGCCGGCGGACGACAGCGGAGCGTTTGAAGGCGAGGGTGACGAAGGCGAGGCGATGGAAGACGAAGCCGCCGAAGACGAAGCTGTCGAAGACGAAGCCGCCGAAGACGACGATGCCGCAGCCGAGGACGAGTTCGTCGACGGAGATGAAGATGAATGAGTGGGCTCAGTGGCCTGCTTCGGCAGACCACCCAGCCAGACGAAATCGCAGTCAACTTGCCGCAAAGTCGCGTCAGGGATGAGTGACGACATCGAAACCGTCGCGCTGCGCCGCACCCGCCTGCTGCGCGTCGCGGCTCACATTCGCGAACAGAACTGGACCGCGATCGGCATTGATTTCCTGATCGTGGTGCTCGGCGTGTTCGTCGGAATCCAAGTGGCGAACTGGAACGAGGCGCGGGTTGAGCGCGAGCTGGTGCGTGGACACCTGACCGAGATTGCCGAGGACCTTCGCGCGCACCTCGGAATGAGCGACGCCCTGCTGGGCTCGGCGCAACTGCGAATCGCTGCGGTCGACTACATTTACCGCGAAGCCTTTGGCATCACACTGCCGGCCACACTGCAGCTCGGCACCGGCGCAGGGACGGCACCGCCGGTGCAGCCTTTTCCGGTAGACCAGCTGGATAACCTGATGGGGTCGATCAACCTCGTGCGCATATCGGTGGGTTCGAGAAACGGCTATGAGTCGCTGATCAGCGCCGGCCGGCTCGGGCTGGTGCGCAATCGTGCCTTGGCGCGGCGCCTCCAGTCGTACTACGGCCAATACGACAACTTGATGGACACCCAAACCGCAGTGATCCGCGCATTCCGCAACGACGGCGCGCGCGAGCAATACCCGCTGGGTGTGTCGGTATTCGACCAGCGCCCCGCTGCGGAAGTCGTCGCGCTGGCGCGCGATAACGCCGGCTTCGCGGCCTACCTGCGCACGCAGCGCGAATGGGCCATCTTGCAGTGGAATCTACTTTCGGAACTCGGCCTGGATACCGCGGTGTTGCTGGCCGAAATTGAGACCGAGCTGGCGAAGCCCTGAGCTTTCGAATCTGCAAGTGTGCTCGCGATTCAAGTTGGCAACCAAAGCACGTCGGGCAGGATGCCTGTTGAACGCGTGAGCTCAAGTTGGTACCACTGGCAAGCGACTAGACCAAACGCGCATCGCGCCGATGCAGCCATGGCCGCAAGATCAGGGCGAGGAATACGCCATTGACGAATCCGAACACATGCGCCCACCAGGCGATGGCGCCGGTGCGGCTGCCAAAGGTTTCGAGCACCTGAAACACCAGCCAAATACCGATCAAGTGGATCGCGGGCACCCGGACAAGTTGAAAATACAATCCGAGCGGCAGCACGATGCCCAAATGCGAGCGCGGGAATAGCAACACGTAGGCACCGATCAGGGCCGACACCGCGCCGCTGGAACCGATGATGGGCGCCTGGGTCAGCGGGGCCATCAGCGCAGTGAACAAGTTAGCGCAGGCGCCGGCAAGCAAATAAAGCGAAAGCAACCGCCAGGACCCGAGTGTGCGTTCCACGGCAGCGCCGAACAGACCGAGGAACAAGAGGTTGCCGAAAAGATGGGTCCAATCGGCGTGCACAAATAATGCGCTGAAAAGGCGCAGACCAGAGCCGCTCAGCAAGGCTCCCAGATTTAGCTGCAATTCTGCGGGCACTGTGCCCCAACTTTGCAACAACGCATAGCGCTCGGCCGGTGGTGCCAAGGCTTGCCAAACAGCGACGCATAAACACGCAATGACCAACAGCGGCGTCACAAGCCGCAATGGTTTGCGTCGCTTCTCGTCGATGCGAACGAACATGTCGGCGCCCGATCTGGCGCTGTCAGAACGTTTGTCGCGGCAGCAGGAACTTCTGGCCGCGGAATTCCATCACAGCGCCTTCGTCGCTGATATCGAGGAGCGCAATGTCCGGACCTGGCGATGTGCCGTCGAGGCTATATCGCTTGCCGTTCAAGACCACGAATCGCTCTTCCCGAACTGGCGAAAAAACATGCATCGACAAGTCAAGCTTGGGCAAGTCCTTGCGAATCGCATAGGGCAGTTGATAGACCAGAAGCAGCTGTTCCTGCGGCGCTTCAGCACTTGGCGTTTGCACCGATGTTTCGGCAGTTGCAGCAACCGAAACCGTTTGCTGAGTGGTTTGTACATCGACCGCTGGAGCGATCTGCAACGGGTTGTCTGCCACGGGCGCCGGCTCAGGTTGCGCTGCGATCGGCGGAGCGGGCGCGGCGTGCAAGGGCGCTGCAGGCGCTGGCGCCTGCGCGGGCGGCGCCGTTTGCACGGTTTGCGGGCTGGGTGTTTGTGGGGGCGTGTAGAGATCGGCGCGTTGCGGCACGGCGAGACTGGCGGACCCACCACCACTGGACATGCCAGCGCCACCGACAGCAGCTGGCGTCAGCTCAGGCGTGGGATCGGTACCGGGCATCTGAGCGGTAATGGGCATCTGAGATTCGCCCACAGGAACCGCTGCAACCGGCTGATCTGGCGCCGAATCGGGCGTTGCTGCGACGACTTCGCTTACGCGAGGCGTCGTCAACGACAACCAGGTGGCGCCCCCGGCAGCGAGAATTGCCACGGTGATGGTGGGCACGATCCAAGCCGGGCGCTCGCGCTGCACCGTGACATACGGCGTGTGCAATCGCGGCGGAGTGCCGCGATTGCGTTCTGCCTCGGACTTTTTTAATGCGTCCAAAATCAACGACATGCCTCAACCTCGCTTCGATTCAAGACGCACCAGCCGTGGCCCCTCTGGCGCATACGCTGCAAGAGCCATTTGCGTTTCCGGACCGGCGATACCATCGGCTACCAGTCCCAGGCGCAATTGTAGACGCCGCAGGCGCCGTTCAAGTTCCGCATCGAATGATCCATCGACCCTTGGATCACTCGGCAGACCCTGCTGCGCTTCAGCTAACGCCAACTGCGATCGCAGCCATTGTACGCCAGGACCGCTGTCGCCTTGCTGCATCGTGCCCGGCAGAAAACTCGGCGCACGCCACAAGGCGCGATAGTCGCCCAGCCAGTGCAGTTCGATCAAGGCCCGCGGAACCTCAATGCTGGTGCCCGCAAGTTCAATTCGCGCGCTACCCTCATCGATGCCAAGAAGCAGTGCCGATACGAACTGCTCGCCGGCCCGCAGCCTCAGCACGACTGGACGTTGCAAGGCGGCAAGCCGATTGAGCGGTCCTTGTGCGCGCAGGCAATTGAGCCCAGGTGCGACCAGTCCGCTGCAATCCTGCAGCGCCTGGGCGGCGGTTGCGTCGACTGTCCAATTCCAGAGACCCGCGAAGCGCTGCCACGCTTGGTTTTCGTATTGCGGCGCCTTCGCCAGCAAACTCTCGAAAAGCGCATCCATCGGCGGCTCGACAACAGGAGGCACAGCGGCGATCGCTCCGGCGGCTGGTTCCGGCGCGCGCGGCCAGGACAGCGCAAACACCACGGCTGCGGCGGCCGCGGTTGCGGCAAGAGCGTAATGCCATGTGCGCCGACGGCGCCGGCCGCCAAGCAAAGCCTCGTCTGCGGCCTCCTCTACCAGACGCTCGCTGACGCTGTCGAGCGAACGCGCATAGCCTGCCACCAGCGCGCGGTCGGCAATGACGTTGATCACCCGCGGTACGCCTGAGGAGCGGCGATGCAGGGCGCGCAGAGCGAGTCGCGTAAAGGGCACGCGTTCCGATCCAGCCACGTGGAGCCGATGGCGCACGTAAACTTCCGTTTCGCTGGCTTCGAGCGGTGTGAGGTGATAGCGGGCGGTGATGCGTTGTGCGAGTTGGCGCAGTTCCGGCCTATCCAGCAGCGTGCGCAACTCGGGTTGTCCGAGCAGAATGATCTGCAACAGCTTCTGCGTCGGTGTCTCAAGATTGGTGAGCAGACGTACTTGTTCGAGCGACTGCACCGACAGATTCTGTGCTTCGTCGACAATCACCACGACGCGCTCGCCATTTGCGTGCGCTTCGAGTAAGAATGCGTTGAGCACATCGGTGAGCGCTTTGATGCTCCCTCGCGCCTGGGCAAATTCAAGACGCAGTTCCTGGCAAATCGTCTCCAGAAGCTCAACCGGCGACAGCAGCGGATTGAGCACCAACGCGATGCGGGTTTTTTCGGGTAACTGATCGAGCAGCAATCGACACAGCGTGGTTTTGCCGGTGCCCACTTCGCCGGTCAGCTGCACGAAGCCGCCCGACCCGCCCTGGCCAACGCCATACAGCAGATGCGCAAGACCATCGCGATGGCGTTCGCTCAAGAACACGAATCGCGGATCGGGCGTAATTGAAAATGGCGGCTCTGACAGCCCGTAAAAGTCTAGATACATTGTCGTAGTCTAACTTAACGCTAGTGTTGACCCCGGCTGGCGCGGTCGGTTCCTCCAGCAAACCAATAACCAAGAACCAACATCCACCGATGCTGATCCGCTTCCTACTAACGCTGCGCGCCTTCGGGCTCAAAATCGGCCTCGGCGAATTCCTGGCATTGCTGCAGGCGCTCAAGGCGGGCCTGGCACAGTTGTCGATCAGCGACTTCTATGTGTTGGCGCGCACCGTGCTGATCAAGGACGAAACGCTCTACGATCGCTACGATCGAGCTTTCAGCGCATTCTTCGACGGGATCGCCGATCACGCGCCCGAATGGCTGAAGGAGGTGCCTCCCGATTGGCTACGCCAGGTGTTTGAGCGTGAATTGAGCGACGAGGAAAAAGCCCAGCTCAAGGCGTTCGGTTCATTGCAAGCCCTGATGGACGCGCTCCGCGAGCGTCTTGCCGAACAGACCGAGCGCCATCAAGGCGGCAATCGTTGGATTGGCACCGGCGGCACCTCGCCGTTTGGTCACGGTGGCTATCACCCGGAAGGCGTGCGCATCGGCGGTCGCTCGCAGCAGCGCCGCGCAGCGAAGGTGTGGGAACAACGCGTCTATCGTAATCTCGATGATGATGTCGAGTTGGGCCGCCGCAATTTTCAGGTTGCGCTGCGGCGCCTGCGTAAGTTCGCACGCGAAGGCGCGGCCGACGAGCTGGATCTGGACGACACGATCCGCTCGACCGCGCGCAATGCTGGATGGCTCGATCTGAAGCTGCGTCCGGAACGACATAACGCTCTGAAGTTGTTGTTGTTTATCGACATCGGCGGCTCGATGGACGATCACATCCGCGTCTGCGAAGAGCTGTTCTCGGCGGCCAAGGCCGAGTTCAAGCACCTGGAGCATTTCTATTTCCACAATTGCGTGTACGAGCGCGTTTGGAAGGACAATCGCCGGCGCCACAACGAAAGTACGCCGACGCTGGAATTGATGCGCAAATACAGCCCGGACTACCGGGTGATCCTGGTCGGCGACGCAAGCATGAGCCCGCTGGAAGTGCTTGAGCCGGGCGGTTCGATCGAGCATTGGAATGAGGAATCCGGGCAGGTGTGGCTGACGCGTCTGGCGCGCACCTGGCCTCGACTGGCCTGGCTCAATCCCGCCGAGCGCCAGCACTGGGGCTACACGCCGACGATCACGCATATCCGACGCATCGTTGGCGATCGCATGTTTCCACTCACCGTGAGCGGCATTGGCGAGGCCATCGATGCGCTTAAACGTCCATTGGCGGCGTCGGCGGAAATCGACGGATGACACCGCGTTCGGTGCGAATACTGTTGGCGCTGGCACTCAACGGCGCTTATCTCGCTGCCTTGCTCTACCAGCAGGCTTCTGCCACAACGGTATTGTTACTGTTCTGGGTAGAAAATGCCCTCGGCATCGTCGCGCATGTGGCGTTGTCGGAAGCGCATTGGTTTCGGACCAGGGATCGTAGCCACTACAGTGAGGCGCGAGTCAACGGCAAGACCAAGAAAATGCGGCACGCGTACCACTTCCTGATCGCTGCCGGCGCATTTCTTTTCGCCCATGGGATCTTTGTTTTGGCATTGGCAACGCTACCGTTCGATCAGTTCGGTAATGATCCGGCGTGGAAGGCCAACTGGTCGGATGTGGGCTACGGCAGCTTGCTGCTGATCGTCTTCGCAATTCTCGGATGGTTGCATGATCGGCGCTCGATCGCCAACGTCTCCGAGATCGAGCTCCACGCCAATTACCACTTCGGGCGAATGATCGGACTGCAGGTCATCATCATCTTCGGAATGATCATGCTGTCTTACTTCGGGCCCTTTGGAATGGTGCTGACCGTGGTTGCGGTCAAAACCATGGTTGATCTTGCTGTGGCCGGCGCCAGGCGGCCAGAGGTGGTGCCTATGCGGCGCAAACCGCCGCCGTCAAAGCCCAAGCACCGATAGTGGCACGTGTTTCGCCGCTGCCTTTTGTCGCCTTTGCCTCGTTGGACGGAATCGCCAATGCCAAGGTTCGTACACATAACCTTGTAAATTGCCGCGCGGATAGCTCATGCGCCAGCCGAACTTGGGTGCCTCGCGCGCCAGCCAGGCGAATGCCGGAGTTGTGTCGAATGCCTCGGTGAGCGGCTCGGCGCCAGGAACGGCGAAGTCGACGCACTCGCCGCTATGATGTTCGCTGTAGCCGGGTGGCGCGTTCACGGCAAAAATCTCGGCCAGCGTCTGGCCGGCGCGCAGTTTGCGCGCAACGATGCCTTGTTGGGCACGCACGCTGCGATAACTCGAGATCACTTCCAGATCGATTCCTGCGCCGAGCGCCGCTTTGCGTAGGCCAGCGAGTGCCTGTGCCGCTTGCGGTGTCAGCCAATGTACGCGCGCGAATCGGTCGCGCCCGATCGGCACCAGCAGCGTTGGCTCGAACTCACGGCGCAAGCCGCGGCGCCGGCATAACTCAAGTCCGTCGGCTTTCGGAGTTCGCTGCTGGTTGGCTCCGCGCGCAAGTCGCCGCGCCCAGGCGCCTTGAGAGGTTCGAATCGGTTTCGGACACTCGATGCTCGGCAGCCGCAGTTGCCCGCGCCAAGCGCGGAGAATTGCCGATGTCACGGCAGCGGCCGATAGCGAAAGCGCAGCAGCGGTGAGGGCGTTTTCTCGCTGCCGACGAACACTTGGGTACAGGTCTCGTCGAACGCCATCGCCTCAGCCTGAGGCAGAAAGGTTATCTGCGAGCGACTTGGCTCGGCGTCCGTCAGCGCCTCTTCCCAGGACTGGTCGCTGCGCCGCACAAAGCGATAAATCGAATCGTAGGTCAGAACCAGCAGCGACGTGCGCGCGCAATCGAGCTGCATTTCAGTGGTTTGTGAGCGATAGCGGCTCAACGCACCGTCGCGTCGGATTTCTGCCGGTGTCGGCTGCGGAATTCCCGGCAGCGGCGCCACTTTCGTCGCCGTGGTTTTGCCGATGCCATCGAGCGGCACCCGGTACAAAACCGAAGGTACAGTGCGCTTGGTCAGCAGCAAAATCTGGCCTTCGACCGCGTCCACGGACAGCGCTTCCACATCGTGCGGCTCATCCGGGAAACGCACGGCAAGATTGCGCTCGTGGTCCACCGCAGCTGGGGGCTGGCGCGGATCGGGTTCCTTCAGCAGCCACAAATCCAGATACTCGCGTCGCCCGTCGTTATTGCCCGTGTCGGCAATCAGCAGCCACGCCTGGCCGCGCCAGCGAAAGCTGGCGAGCGCCTCCCAATCGACGTTGGCGACATCGACCTGCACTTCGCTGTGTACCCGGCCACGACCATCGATGAGCAATAGTTTTGAGCCATTGCCGCCATCGTTGATGGCCCAATAGCGATCGGCCATGCGCTGCGACGCCGCGAGGCCCGACAGTTCGCTGAGACGCGAATCGGTCACGATGCCGGCGATGTTGATGCGGCCCACTGGACGCGGCGGTTTCGCCGCATTCGCCGTGCTCGTCAGCGCCAACGCGATCGCAAGAGCGTAAATCACGGTGCCTGGAGTGCCTCGATTTTGAGGCTGCCCAGCAACGCGACGCCTGCAAAGTAGCGTACCGGATCGCCATCGCCCACGGCCAATGCCAGATGCCCACTGTCGAAGCCGCTTAGGGCGGCATCGAAACCGACCCAGCGCCCGTCGATGAAGGCTTCAGTCCACGCATGCGGCACGAACACATCCTCGCGATCGCCAAAACTCGGCACATAGGCAAGACCGGTTGCGACGCGCGCCGGAATACCCAGCGCGCGTGCGATGCCGGTCAGCAACAAGGCATGTTCGGTGCAATCGCCCTGGCGCGAAGTGGCGACCTCAAGGGCCGAGGCATAACCGACCGATAGCGTTTTGCCGAAAATGTACTCGCGAACGAAGGCCTCGGCGTTGGCCATCTTTTCGGCAGGCTCGGTTGCTTTGCCTGCTGCACGTTTAGCGAGATCCTGCAAGATGACGCTATCGGACTGCACCCATGCCGAGGGCAGAGTGTAGATCGGATCGATTTCGCCGCTGCCGCGAGCTGCTGGGTCGACGACGATTTCGATGCGTCCGTCGTCGCCTTCGCTGGCGACGCTCTGGTGGTTGGTCTGCGCCGGTTGCAGATCTGTGCCGTCGATGCGCAGCGTGTAGCGCAACGGCTGAGCTAGGTCTGTCTTCGACAGCGCGCGCGGCGCATCGAGCACCAGTCTGTCCAGGAAATCGAGCGGCTGATTGGGCGCCGTGGCGCAGGCCTCATCGCAGGCGAGCAGCTCGATCTTCATGCCGAGCAAGTCCATACGGATGCGCTGCGCGTCGAAATCATCGGTCACGAAGGCGTTCACCTGCATCGGGCCGCTGGCAAAGCGGACCACTTGTTCGATCTCCATCAGCTGCTCTTCGCTCTGCATCAGCTCGACGCGGCGACGGCCCTTGAAGCTGGTTTCCAGCGGCACCGTTTCCAGTTGGCTGGGCACGAAGGCATCGATGGCCAACAGCGACGTCCCGTCCTTCAGCGCTGTACTCAGCGCGGCGCGTTGCGCCTCGAAGAACTTCGCGAACGGCGGCAACTTAAGCGTTTGCACGCGCGCGGAACCGGCGCCATCGATGGCGACTTTGAACGTGCCGTCGGTCTGGCGCGTGCCTCGGTAGCTCAGCGTCTGCCCTGCGGTCTTGATCTCGGCGCGAAAACTCAGAGGTTCGCCCGCATCGCTTTCGGTTGTTTCCTCAAGCGACGACATCGACACGCTAACGCCGTCGCGCTGGATTTCGAGCGACATGATCTCTGCGGTGCGAACCTCGCCGCCTCCCATCACTTCGCGTTCGGTCAAGGCATGGCCGACTTTGCGACCATCGAACAAGACTGCGCGCCAGGTGCGGTCGACCTCGGCCAGCGCCTGAGTCGCCGCGAACAGCGCGAACAGGCACGCGATTGTTGCCAGCCGATGCATCATGCGCACAACTCACAGAGGATGAGAACACCCGCTATTCTGGCAAAGCCATCTGGCGCAACTTGTAAAAATTACGTCATCTGAAGGGCAATTTATGATCGGCACCGCATTAACCTCTTCCGCTTTCAAACTCATGTTGTTGGGTTCTGGGGAGCTTGGCAAAGAGGTGGCGATCGAGGCGCAGCGGCTGGGATTGGAGGTGATCGCAGTCGATCGCTACGCAAACGCGCCCGCCATGCAGGTGGCGCACCGCGCCCATGTGGTCAACATGCTCGATGGTGCCGCGCTGCGTGCCCTGATCGAAGCTGAACGCCCAGATGTTGTCGTGCCCGAGCTCGAAGCCATCCACACCCCAACGCTGGAGGAGATGGAGATCGACGGTCTCGTGGTTATTCCGACCGCGCGCGCCGCACGGTTGACCATGGATCGCGAGGGCATTCGCCGACTTGCCGCGGAAACGCTGGGACTGCCGACCTCTCCATATCGCTTCTGCGATGACGAGCCCAGTTATCGCGATGCCATCGCGACGCTCGGTTTGCCGTGCGTCGTCAAGCCGCTGATGAGTTCAAGCGGCAAGGGCCAGAGCATTGTGCGCACAGCTCTCGATATCGACGCCGCTTGGCAATACGCGCAAGCGGGCGGACGCGCTGGTGCAGGGCGGGTGATCGTCGAAGGTTTCGTGCCTTTCGATTTCGAGATCACCTTGCTGACGGTGCGCCATCAAGGCGGCACGACGTTCTGCGAGCCGATCGGCCACTATCAGGAAGATGGCGACTATCGGGAGTCGTGGCAACCTCAGCCGATGGCGCCCGCGGCGCTCAGGAAAGCGCAAGCCATCGCGCACAAAATCACCGACGCGCTCGGAGGGCGCGGACTGTTCGGTGTCGAGCTGTTTGTACGCGGCGATGAGGTGTTGTTCTCCGAAGTCTCGCCCCGCCCGCACGACACTGGATTGGTTACGCTGATCTCGCAAGATCTTTCCGAGTTTGCGCTGCATCTGCGCGCGATTCTGGGACTGCCAATTCCAGTGGTGCGCAGCCGTACGCCGGCAGCGTCGGTGGCGATACTTGCCGAAGGGCACGGCGAAGCGCCGCGTTTTTACGGCATCGACTCGGCACTCACCGAACCCGATACCGACATTCGCCTGTTCGGCAAACCTACCGTCGCCGGGCGTCGCCGCGTCGGCGTAGCGCTGGCACGCGCCGAAACCCTGTTCGCTGCGCGCGAGAAGGCGAGGCGAGCGGCGGCTGCGGTGCGTATTGAGCTAAGTTGACGCTCTTCGTGTCGAAATCAATGCTCACGATGTGCCGAGAACCGAAGGGGCGCGATTCATTGCGCGCCTGTGGCGGTCCGAGACAGGCCGGATCGACGAGAGTTGATCGCAGGCCAATTCGGGCGCGATGAATCGCGCCCCTACCGGTCCAAAACTTGTCCGCTGTGCCGCGCTATCACCATTGAGCCTAGAAGAATTTGTACTCCAGCCCCAAGTAGTACGAACGCCCGCGCGGATCAGTGTAGGTGGGGTCGTAACCGGCGATAAAGAAGTACGCCTGGTTGGAGAACGGCGGTTCCTCATTGAGCACGTTGAGCATGCCGCCGCGCAGGCGCAGGTTGTTGTTGATGTCCCATGCGCCGGTCAGATCCCACAGCGAATAGGCATCGACGTCGCGCTCCGGGAGGCGCTCGTCGGTAAACGGATCGTAGGTGGTGTTTTGATCCTCGTAGCCCGAGAGGTAGCTGTTCGCCAGCGTTAAACCGACCGGGCCGTAGTCCCAGTTGAACGCAATGCGATGGCGCCAGCGTTGGATGACCTGATCGTTCAAGAAGCGCCCCAAGTTGCTGCGATACGGCTCCAAGGGTCCGAACTGACGTTCGTACTCGAGCACGTAAGTGCCGCTGATGTCGATGCTGAATTCGCCCCACTCGGTTTCCTCGGTGGCGATGCGCGAGGTCAGGTCCAAACCGGAGGTCTTGAGCTTGCCCTGGTTTTCTTTCTGCAAAATGATGTTGGTGATGAAGCCATCGCTATCGCGCTCGATGTAGGTGCCGTTATAGCGCTGCGGGTTCTCGATGATGATCTGCTCGCCGAGCGTGGAAATCACGTCGCGCTTCTGCAAGTAGAAATACTCAAGGCCGACGTTGAATTGGCGGCTCGGCTCGTAGACGAAACCCAACGAAAACTGGCGCGAACGCTCGGGATCCAGATCCGGATTGCTGCGGCGCTCCACCGGCCATTGGTCGGTACAAAGATCGATGCTGCCCTCGGCTGCGGCGCATTGCGGGTCGGTGATCAGACTTGAGGTCACGCCAAAAATCGTCGGGCGATTGAGATCGTTGAGCGACGGCGCGCGAAAGCCGGTGCCGGCCGAGCCACGGATGATCAAGGTCTCGGAAGGTTGCCAGCGAACACCAAACTTCGGATTGAAAGTGTTGCCGACGTCCTGGTAATCGTCGAAGCGCAGCGCACCTTGCAGCTCCACCGTTTCGGTCACCGGCGCGTTCAGCTCGGCATAGGCCGAGACGATGGTGCGGCCATCTCGCGTGGCCTGAATGTCTGACGGGCCGCCGACGGGAATGGTGCTATCGCGATCGCCAGCGATGTTGTTGCTGAGCAGCAAGGCCGAGGGGGTGAACTCCTGCGTCTCACGGCGCACTTCACCGCCGAGCGCGAGGCCCAGATCGCCGTACTCCATTTCCATGATCGAGCGCGATGCGTTGAAGTCCCAGAACTCGCTGGTGCCATCCGACACGCGTGCTTCATCGTCGATGGTGATGCTGTCGATCAGCGCCTGACCGGTGGCGCTCGATGGGCCGAAAGGATTGATCGTGCCATTGCGGATGCCGGCATCGAAGCGATCGAACAACACATAGCCGTCGACATAGCGATCCACCGCATCGTTTTGCGCACGTCCGATCGCGGTACCGTAGTACCAGTCGCCAAGGTTGCCCTCGGCGCCAAGCAACAGGCGCGTGCCTTCGCTGGTCACCTCGCTGGTGCGATTTCCGGCTTGCTCCATGCGCAGGCGAATGCCGCTGAAAGTGGTCGGCAGGTTCGGGCGATTGAGGGCGGTGCGATAGGGTTCCGGAAGGAGCGTCACCGGCAGATTGCGGATGCGTTGCGGGTTCGGGCTCAAGCGATAAATCGACTCAGCGCGCGAGAACGAGGCTTCGGCGAACACCGTGTGATCGTCGTTCACCTTGAACGTGGCGCGGCCCATGAAGCCCAGGCGATCGGATTCGGGATAGATTTCGGTGTCGCGCATGTAGTCGTAGCTGCACGCCAGCGGTCCGCCCGGGCCTTGCGCGGCGAATACAGTGGCGGGGGGATTGCAGCCCGGATTGCTCGGGTTGATGCGCGTGCGCGTGGTGCCGGCCGGCAGAATGCCGGCGGCGATTAACGCATTGCGCTGTGCTGAGCTGATGTCGATGTTGGCGGGGAAGGTATTGCTCGACATCAGCGCCGGCAGCAGCGTCGCCAGCGGTCGTTCCTGGATGAACTCGCGTTGGCTGGAACGCAGTGCGCCGAGTCGCTGCACATCGACGACACCGAAAACGTTGTAGCGGTCTTCCTCTAAGTTACCGAAGCCGCCACTGATCGTGGCGGTGTGTTTCTCAGCGCCGCCTTCATCGGTATCGGCCGTCGATACGCTCAAGTCGAGGCCTTCATAATCGGTGCGGGTGATGAAGTTGATCACGCCGCCGATAGCGTCGGAGCCATACACGGCAGAGGCGCCGTCCTTCAGTACCTCGACGCGTTCGATTGCGCCGGCAGGAATATTATTGAGGTCCACACCTGCCTCATCGCCAGGGGAGGCAAAGTTCGCCAGGCGGCGGCCATTGAGCAGGATCAGCGTGCTTGACACGCCAATGCCGCGCAGGTTCGCGCCATTGAAGCCGCGTTGGCCGCTGGTACTGTCGGTGATACTGGCACCATCGCTGAGCGGCGCGGTGTTCGCTGTCAGCGTCTTGATCATTTCTGCCGCCGTGGTGACGCCGCGTGTGCGAATCTCCTCGCGCGTGATCACCTCCACCGGCAGCGCGGTTTCCGCGTCGATGCGCTTGATGCGCGAGCCGGTCACGAACACGGTATCAAGCTTGGCTTTGTCTTCCTCCTCCGCGCCATCCTGCGCCAACGCCGGAACAGCGAGCGCCTGCAGCAGCGCGACAGTCAAAGCGGATTGGGTGAACGTGCGGCGGCTGCGCGTGGCGAGCTGATTCATGCGGGGAGTTCCGAGTGCGGTGGAAGGGGCGCGATGACCGCGCTGGCGCGCACTGTAGACCCGTCCATGAACCGCGCCATCGTCGATGGTCCTTGCAGTCGCCGCAGGAAAAGAGCGGGTCGCTTTTCCTAAAAGCGGTTGCGGGTTTCGGGTTTCGGAGCCTGCCTTATGCGTACGCTATTGAGCCGGCAATGAAAGGCACAGCGCTATGCCAATTTAAGAGAAAGCGACATCCCCGCGCTCAAACGATGGCCCGTCGTCGCACACGCTGCGATGATTCGCACAATCAATCGAATCGCGAGCACGCATGCATATCGAGCAACATCCGCTGACCGCACCGATGCCGGGCACGGCGCGTTCGCTGACCAGTCTGCACTTCGGGCCAAGTTCGGTCGCGCGCAAGGCGTATATCCAATGTGCATTGCACGCCGATGAGCCGCCGGGGCTGCTCGTCGGCTATTACCTGCGCAACAAGCTCGCGGCGCTCGAAGTGCAGGGCAGGGTGGTCGAACGCATCGTCCTGGTGCCGATGGCTAATCCGATCGGTCTGCATCAGCGCGTTCTGGGGCGAGGATTGGGCCGCTTCGAGTTGGCGAGCGGCGAGAACTTCAATCGCAACTATGCCGATTTGAGCGAGTCGGCTTTTGAGCGCCTGGAACCCGTGCTCAAAGAACGCGCGCCGACGCTGGCGGAGGCACGCAACGCTTTGCGTGAAGCGGCGCTTGCGCTCGCGTGCGATAGCGAGCTCGACAGTCTGCGAGCAACGCTGCTGCGCCTTGCCGTCGATGCAGATCTTGTTCTCGATCTGCACTGCGATAACGAAGCGGTCATGCACCTCTACACCACGAACTGGAGCTGGCCGACTTTTGCGCCGCTGGCTGGTTTGCTGGGCGCGCGTGCGGCGCTGCTGTCGGATGATTCCGGCGGTGGGCCGTTCGATGAAAGCTGCTCGATGTTGCTGGAAAAACTCAGCCAGTTGATCGCCAGTCGCACGCCGTACCGCTTCGATCATGAACACGCCTGCGAAGCTACGACAGTGGAGTTGCGCGGCGAGACCGACGTGGCGCATCAATTTGCGCAAGCCGACGCCGATGCCATCGTCGACTTCCTTGTTTACCGCAAATTCATCGCTGGCCAGCCGGTCGCGATTCCGACGCCGTGTGTGGGCACGCCATTGGAAGGTTCGATGCCGGTGCCAGCGCCCGTGGGCGGTGTATTGATCCATCGCGCGGCGCTTGGCGCAAACGTGCGCAAAGGCGAATTGATCGCTGAAATCCTCGACCCCGCGCAAGGGGTGTTGACGCCGGTTTTTAGTCCCGTCGACGGCTTGCTGTTTGCGCGTGAAAGCGGCCGCGTGGTGCCTGCTGGCATGCGCGTTGCCAAGGTCGCGGGCACCGAGGCGTTGCGCCGCGGTCCACTACTGTCAGCGTGAGCGAATTCCTGCGCTTTGGGTTCCTGCTGCTGCCGCGATTTTCGCTGCATACCGTCAGCGCTGCGCTCGAAGCCCTGCGTGTAGCCAACGTGGCGTTGGGCTCGCGCGCGCTGGATTACGTGTTGCTCTCTGCGGATGGCGCGCCGGTGGTTTCAATGAGCGGCGAGCCGCTGGCCGTAAGCGGTCGCCTCGGCGCAGATATGCAGGCGCTGCACGGGTTGATGGTGGTCGCCGGTGCGCTACCAACCGCCAGCGATACCGTCTGGATCCAAGGGCCGCTCAAGGCTGCAGCGACCACGCAGGAACGCTTACGGGGTATTCTCGGCGAGCTGGGTTGCGGTTCGGTGTGGCTCGCAGAGGCGGGCTTCATGGACGGCTATCGCTGCGCGGTCCCAGGATTGCATGCGAGTAGCCTGAGCGCGCGGCTGCCGCATGCCATCGTCTCGACGCAGTTGTACGAGATCGATCGTGGGCGCCTGAGCGCGGTTGAAGGCGCAGCGACGCTCGATCTGATGCTGGCCTGGCTGGCGCAGCGCTACGGCGATCGCGTGCAGGCCGCGTTGATCGAGCATTTCGCCATCGAACGCATTCGCGCACCGCAGGATCGCCGTGCAGTGCCGCCGCGTGTCGCGGGTTCAGCCAAACTCGCAGAGGCGGTGGCGCTGATGCAAGCGAACCTCGGCGAGCCGCTCTCTACCGAGGATATCGCCGGCCTTGTCGGCGTGTCGCGGCGCCAGCTCGAGCGGCTGTTCAAGCAGCACCTCGATACCTTGCCATCGCGCTGGTATCTGGAGCAGCGTCTGGAGCGCGCCCGGCGGCTGTTGAAAGAGACCTCGCAGTCGATTCTGCAAGTGGGCCTGAGCGCCGGATTCACCAGCGGCGCGCATTTTTCCAACGCCTACAAACAATACTTCGGCCACACGCCGCGCGATGAGCGCAGCGCGCGGGCCATTGCCTGGCGCGACGGTAGCCGCGCCCCGTCTGGAGACACGGTTGATGGATGACTCATCACGATTCTTGCTGCGTCCTTGCGCTGAAGACGATCTTCCGGCGCTCGAACATTTCGCGGCTGCAAGTCCAGTCGGCATCACGACCTTGCCCTACGATCGCGCGTTCCTGGCCGATCGGTTGCAGCGCTCGATCCATGCGTTCGCCACCGAAGATTGCAGTGGTGAGGAGATTTACCTCTTCGCGCTGGAAGACTTGAGCCGCGGTCAGGTGATCGGCATCAGCGGTATCGCCGCACGCGCCGGGTTCTCGGATCGCTTCTATAGCTTTCGCAACGAGTATGTGGTGCACAGCAGCAAGCCACTTGGCGTGAGCACACGCATCCACACGCTGCACTTATGCCATGACCTGACTGACGTCAGCTTGTTCATCAGTTTCCACATCGATCCCGAATACGCGACTACGCTCGCGCCGCAACTGCTCTCGCGTGCGCGCCTATTGTTCATCGCGCAACATGCGGATCGCTTTTCCGACCGCATCGCCGCCGAAAGCGCGGGCCTGGCAGACGACGCCGGACGTTGCCCGTTCTGGGACGCAGTCGGGCGACGTTTCTTTGGTATGGACTACCCCACAGTCGAGCGCCTGACCGGTGGCCGCAGCAAAGCCTTCATCGCCGACTTGATGCCGCCCTCGCCGATCTATGTGCCGATACTTCCCGAGGAGGCGCAGTGGGCTATCGGCCAGCTGCACCCGATCGCCGAGCTGCCGTTTTCGATTCTGATGGACGAGGGTTTCGATGCCGATACCTATGTCGATATCTTCGATGCCGGACCCACCGCGCAGGAGCGCTTGGCGATGCTAAAAACGCCATCGCGCTCTCGTCTTTGTCGGGTGACAGCGGGCGCCAGCGCGAGCGATCCTCTGCACCTCGTTATCACCACTGGGCGCACCACGGCCCGTGCGATGCTGCTGCCGGCGCGCATCAGCGGTGCCGCCATCGGCCTGGATCTGCGCGCGATCCAAACGCTGAATCTGGAAGAGGGCGCAACCGTGCGTGCTGCGCCTTTCGATGTCGCCCTGGAGCGCACTGTATGAGCTACGAATTTCGCCTTGCGTCCTCCTCGGACCTGACCAGCTTGGCGGACCTGATCGACGCCGCTGAGATCGAAGGTGCCGCTTTCATCGACGATCCAGATGATTTTGTGCTGCTGGCCTTTGCGCTCGGCGACTCCAGTCCCAAGGGCGCGGTGCGCTGTCGCCGCAATATCGGCAGCCACGAGCCGCGCTACTGGTATCACGTTGGCACTCGCGTCCATGCGGCATCCGATCTTGCCATGTTCCGCCGCGAGCGCACCTTGCTGCTGGGCAATGACTTGACTGGCGCGATGGAAATCGCAGCTCTGGCGACGAACGAGACCGACGCCGTTCGACGTCGGTTGCTGCAACACGAATTGATCGGTGCCGCCATCGAGCGCTTGCGTGTTCCAACCCATCGAAACGACTCAGCACGCATCATCGCTCCGCTGCCAGGTGTGCGGCACGATGGCGTCTCGCCGTTCTGGGAAGGACTGGGGCGCGCCTTCTTCCCAGGCGATCCCGAGCAAGCGCGACGCCGCTTCGGGGAACGTTGGGTCACCCACGTCGCAGCTTTGCTGCCCAAGCACCCACTGGTGGTATCGATCTTGCCAGAGTCGGCACAGGCCGCGATCGGTCAAGTGCCCGACGCAGCCGCAGGCTACCGCGATGCCTTGCTCGCGCACGGGTTCGTCGTTGGGCAGCACGTCTCGGTCGATGATGGCGGGGCGGTGCTTGAGCTGCATGCGAGCACTGCGCCGCCTCGCTGATCTACACTATTTGCGTGCGGCGACGGAGCAGAAGCATGCTGAAGGGAGACAGCCTGACGCCCCGACTCAAGCGGCTGCCCCTTGCACCCGAGAACCCGGGCTCGAAATTCTCACTCGCAGCTCACCTGAAAGGCGATACGCCGCTGTGGTTCGCCTTTGGCATTACCTTTGCACTTGGCTGTTTTCTTGCGAACCTTGTCGCGATTGCGGTAACGATCGGACTTGTGCGGGTCAGCGGTTCGTCGCCAGAGTCCATGGCGCTGGTCGCATTGCTGCCATATGCAGTCTATGTGAGCTTCTCGTCCTGGTGCGTCTGGAAGTGTCGCTGCAACTCGGACTCGCCCGCGCTGCGCTGGACGGCGCAGCTCGTTGGCGTTGGCCCCGCGATCACCTTGGCCTGCGCTGCGATCGCCCTGATCGTGGCCGGAGCATGGCATGTTCTCTCCTGACGTGTACTGGGCGCCGACGACGCCGCCGAAGCGATTGGCATTTGGTCCTCGACCGCGCGGCGGCGACTGGTTGGCCGACGAAATCGCTGGCTATCGCTCCTTAGGTTTTTCGCATGTCGTTTCGCTTTTGGAGCGGCAGGAAATCGTTGAACTTGCACTCACCGATGCGCCAGCATTGTGCGCTCAGTCGGGCTTGAGATTCCACAACTTTCCGATCGTCGACCGAAGTGTGCCGGCATCCATGGCATCGGCGCGAGCGTTCGTCGATGCGCTGGCCAAATGCTTCTTGCGGGGCGAGGGGATCTATGTGCACTGCCGCGCTGGAATTGGCCGCAGCGCGACGATCTCGGCGGCGCTGATGCTGCGTCTGGGCAACAAGAATCCCGATGACGTACTTGAGTGCTTGGGCACTGTGCGCGGCTTCCCCGTTCCGGACACCGAGGCGCAGACCTTGTGGCTTTACGAGTTCGCATCGACGCTCACGACGAGCATCGATGCTTAGCTCAAGTTTTGCGCACTACCGCGACCGACCCTTGAACATCGGCCGACTTGTGCCGGTGAACGGCATACGCACGCGACCGATGGTGTTGATGCGCTCCTCGGCCATGCGGTCGGACGCTTTCCAGGTGGCGATGCCGTCGCGCTTGGCGATTTTGAAGATGGTGCCGACGTTGTAGTAGATGGTGCGCAGCATGCGCATCGCGCGTTCGCGGTCGTAGCCGTCGAGCTCGATCGATACATTCATCAGGCCGCCAGCGTTCACCGCGTAGTCCGGTGCGTACAAAATGCCGCGACGTTCCAGTTCATCGCCGCAATCATCGGTGGCGAGTTGGTTGTTGGCGGCACCGCAGACCACTTTGAACTTGAAGCGCGGCATGGTTTTTTCGTTGACGGTGCCGCCCAACGCGCACGGCGAGTACACGTCCGCATCCACATCGTAAATCTCATCGAGCGCCACCGCTTCGCAGCCCAGCTCATCGACGCAGCGCTGCACCGCGGAGCGATTGATGTCGGTCACGAACACCTTCGCCTTTTCGGCGCGCAAGAGTTTGCACAGCTCATAGCCGACATGGCCGACGCCTTGCACCGCATAGGAGTAGTTGCCCACCTCTTCACTGCCGAAGCGCACGTTGAGACTGGCCATGATGCCTTGCAGTGTGCCGGCCGCGGTGAACGGCGAAGGATCGCCAGAGCCGCCATGCACCTGGTGCACGCCGGTGACGAAGTCGGTTTCCTGCATCACGTATTCCATGTCGTTGACGTCGATGCCAACGTCTTCGGCCGTGATGTAGCGACCGCCCAAGGAGTTAACGAAACGACCGAACGCACGGAACAAGCCTTCGGATTTATCGCGCGAGGGATCGCCAATGATCACGCCCTTGCCGCCGCCCAGATTCAAACCCGCGACCGCCGCCTTGAACGTCATGCCGCGCGACAGCCGCAGCACATCGTTGAGCGCTTCCTGCTCGTTTTTGTAAGGCCACATGCGCAATCCGCCGAGCGCCGGGCCGAGCGTGGTGTTGTGCACCGCGATGATGGCTTTGAGGCCCACATCTTTGTTGTGGCAAAACACGACTTGCTCGTGGCCCATTTGACCGACGACATCGAACACCATGAGTGACCTCGCTTATGAAATCGTATGCAGTGAAAGCGGCGCGGACTATACGCGCGACATTTCGTGATGCCTGAATGAAGCGACAAGACGGGGGCGTATGTGCTCAGGCGGCGTCCGGGGCCGTCGACGCGTCGTTGCGTGCGACGCACCTATTCAGGCGGCACCATTTATTCGTCAACGGAAGCAGGGGAGTTCATGTGGTGATCGCTACCGGCGAAAAGTTCTGCCACTGCCCCCCCCGCCTCGTCGCCCAACGCAAGTCGACCCAACATTCCGGCTCGATCAATAACTCCCGCCGTCGGCTTGCGCTTCAGCGCACCGGCCCCGCCTTCCCGTCCTCCACAACAAATCGCGCCAAGGTCGAGAACGATGGCTCGCGCACGCGAACATCGGACACGGCCTGCAACTTGGCCTCGACCCGATCGCGACCGATGTCGAGCAGCGTGTAGCCGCGAATGTCGCTGCGCATCAACTGGACGTGCGGATTGTCGGCACCGCGTTCGTCGTAATACGTTTGCGGGCGCGCATCGGCTGAGATCGAGGTGGCGACGAACTCGCTGGCGATAGGCGGCGAGTCGAAGCGCTCCGGGTCGCCTGGAACCGCAGCGACGACGTTCGCGTGCAAATCGCCGCCGACGATGACGGGGTTTCGCAAAGCGGTTTTGCGGAGGGCGTCGAGCACTCGCTGGCGCGATTGCGGATAACCATCCCATCCGTCGGTCCACAGCCCGCGCGCTGCGCCTGGCGATTCATCGAGTGGCGCGAATAACGTTTGTTGCGCGATGAGATTCCACTGTGCGCGGCTGCTCGAAAAAGCTTTGTCCAGCCACGCCTCTTGCGTCGCGCCAAGCAAAGTGTGAGCAAGCGCGGTCTCGTCGCAGCGATCGAGCACTTGCGATGCAACGCGATTGGCGCGGGGGCACGGTTGCGGCGTGCGGTACTGGCGATCGTCGAGCAGATAGATCCGCAGCAGCGAGCCGATATCGAAGTGCGTGTAAATGCGCATCTCATCGCGCTGCGGGAACATGCGCCGCGGCAGCGGCATGTGTTCGAAGAACGCCTGATAGGCAGCGATGCGGCGTTTGAAGAACTGTGGATCCAGATTCTCCGACACATCGCCCGCGTAGTCGTTGTCGACTTCGTGATCGTCCCAGGCGAATGCGAACGGCACCGCTGCATGCATCGCCTGCAGATCCGCATCGAGCTTGTACTGTGCGTGCCGGGTCCGATACTGCGCCAGTGTCATCGACTCAGGTCCGAAGTGTCGACGAATCGGATCGGCGCCCCATTGGCTCTCGTAGATGTAATCGCCCAGGAACAACACCAGCTGCGGATCGTCGCGTTGCATTTGCCGATACGCGGAGAAGTAGCCGTGTTCGAAGTTCTGGCAACTGCCGAAAGCGATGCGATAGGCATCGATGTTGTCGGGCAGCGTCGCGAAGCGCCCAACGCGACTCGTCGCATCGCCGCTCTGGAATCGATAAAAGTAGCTGCGCCCCGGCGCAAGGCCATCGATATCGAGATGCACACTGTGCGCGACTTCGGGGTAGGCTTCGGCATTGACTGTGCGTACGATCGATTGGAAGTTCTCGTCGCTCGCAACTTCGCAGACAAAGGCGACGGGTTCGTCGCTCATGCCGCCATCGATGCGCAATGGCGCAGGCGCGAATCGCGTCCATAACGAGATGCCGTTACGCGTGGGATACCCGCTGGCAACACCGAGTGAGAACGGGTCGAGCACAAACCGCGTTCGCGATTGCGCAGGCGCGCGTGCGCTTGAAAGCAAACCGACACCAGCAATCACGGCCCCCAGTCGCTGCAGCGCAACTCTGCGTGGAACATTGTTAATCATTGACAATCTGCTTCCGGCGGTGCGATGACGGACAGTTTGACATCTTTTTTGCGACGCTTTGATGTCAGTGTCGCAATTGCCGTGTTCATATAAAACAGTAGCTTAAGAGACATTGTTAATGTGAGTTCGCTTCTCACGATGGCCGACCCGCCCGAAACAAGTCAGAGAACTTTCGCGATTTCGCAACCCGTTCGTGGCATCCTACGCTGTGTGTCGACGGGGGAATGATGGCCTCCTTCGATGCCTCCGCTATTTTGTTGTGCACTCCCCAGCGGATGACCTTCGCAGCCGCGGCGCTCACCACGCCGCGGCTTTTTTTTGCGCAAAAAGGATTTGTCCGAACAACTTCACAGAGCGTAGACTCCGCGCCCGTTGCGGCCGGCCGGTCGCTTTGGGGAGGTTTAGCCATGTTGCGTGCCAGTTGCGTGTTGTTGTTGGCCCCGTCGATGCTCTTTGCGGCGCCCGTGGATCGCTGCTCTCAAATCACTGCTTACGAGACTTCGCCAACGTTCTCGGGCGATACCGTCGCATCGTTCGGCAATCAATACGATCTCAATTCGTGTGCCGGGCAGCCGGGGGCGTCGCTGCTGCCGGCTTCTGGTCAGGCCACAGACCAGGTCGTCAAGATTCAGGTCGAGGCGGCCTGTACTGCGACCGTGACGGTAGTTGGCAGTTTTTCGGGCGCGAATCAGTCCGATCCCGTTGTCTACGCCGCTACGACGTGCCCGATCGCCGATCCCGGCGTCACGAACTTCCTCGATAGCTCCTGTCTTGCGGCAGCTGACGCAACCGGCGCGTTGGGTACCGAGACGATCACATTTGCGGCACAACCTGGCATCGACTACTTCCTGTACTTCGACGGATTCCTGGCTGCGCAGGGGCCGTACGATGTGACCATCAGCGGATGTACGTTGTCCGAGCGCTTGTTCGCGAACGGCTTTGAGTAACCGTACGAGGTTGCACACGGTTTAGAAGACCGTTAGCGAGTGGTTTCGAACAGCTGCGCGGCGACGCCGCGCGCGTGGCTGTGTGCTCGCGCATAACGCCGGTGCGCCCTGCTCGGCCGCGCGATAACGAAGAAGTGCGCCAAATCGATTGAGGTTCGGCAACTGATCGCACTCGTAAATGGTGACCGGCGCGCCCAGAACACGCGTCCGGTCGCGGCGCAGATCCGAGGCCAACGGCCGCACATCGACTGCGCGAACTGCCCTGGCAAATCTCGGCAATAACGCCACGCCCCGTTTGGCGGCTCGATATCGCGCGCCTCGATCCATGCGGTGCGTTTCCGCGCAGACCGGCGTTTCTCAAGCGTTGCCCAACGCCACGTTGCCGGGAGTCCTGATGTCTGCTGTGAAAACCTGCCTATCGGTGGCGGCAGTTTTGCTGCTGCTCGTTGCAGTCGACGTTTCGATTGCGCAATCCAGTGGCGGCAGCTTTACGTTGCGGAAACAGGCGGCCGTCGCGGGTGGGCGCAGTTCAGCGGCAAGCGTCGCACTCATTCAGTCGCTGTCCGAGCCTGGCGCTGGAGCGCAATCCGGCGGCAGCTTTCGGGTGACCGGTGGTTTGCAAACGCCACGTTTTGTGCAGACAGATGAGGTTTTCGGAAATGGCTTCGAGTAACAGGAGAAACCCAATGAACAAGCGTCGATTGCTCTTGCCGCTGGCCTTGGCAAGCGTGTTGCATCTCACGCCCGGCTGGGCCATCGATTCGAGTTTTACCTATCAAGGCTTGCTGGAAGACGGGCCCTCAGTGGCGCAGGGCGCGTACGACTTCGAGTTCGCGCTTTATGACAACCTCAGCGGTGGGGCGCAAATCGGCGTCATCCAGACGGCTAACGATGTGCCGGTAGTCAACGGCGTGTTCAGCACGGCACTGGATTTCGGCCCGTTGGCCTTTACCGGTCCGGATCGCTACCTGGAAGTGCGCGTGCGAGCCGGCGCCTCGTCCGGAACTTACACGCTGCTTGGCCCGCGCAACAAGGTCAGCGCGGCGCCTTATGCCCAGCTGGCGGAGAGCGCAGGTTTTGCCGCGAGCATCGCCGACAACAGCGTGACTAGCGCGAAGATTGCCGCGGGCGCAGTGGGATCGAGCGACATCGATAGTGCACAAGTCCAACAGCGAATCGTCGGCACGTGCCCGGCCGGCAGCGCCATCGGCGAAGTTGCTGCAAATGGAAGCGTGACCTGCAGCAGTGGCCTGACCGGCCCGCAGGGCCCTATCGGTCCGATCGGGCCAGCGGGCGCTCCCGGGCCGACGGGTCCGACCGGCCCGCAGGGTGCGGCTGGCTCAGCCGACGCCTGGAGCCGGCTCGGTACCAGCGGCACCGATGCGGCGACGAATTTTCTCGGTACCACCGATGCGCAAGCACTGGTGCTGCGCACGCACAATGTGCGCAGCCTGCGTCTGGAACCGTCCAGCGTTTTGCTCAACGGCGCGCCGATCACCGCGAACGTCATCGCTGGGGCCAGCAACAATGCTGTCTCGGCCGGTGTGCGTGGCGCAACGATCGCTGGTGGTGGCGTACTCAACAACTCGGACCCGGATGTCAGCAACGATTCGCCGAACGTAGTCACCGATCTCTACGGTACCGTCGGTGGCGGTATGGGCAACCGCGCAGGCGATGCCGCCGGCACGGTCGCCGATCGCGCCTTCGCCACCGTCGCTGGCGGCCATGTCAATGTTGCCTTGGGCGCGTTCAGTTCTATTGGCGGCGGGTTCTCGCACGTTGCCGGGGGCTCGGAATCCACGATTGCCGGCGGCATCGATAATTCCGCCGGCAGCGCCCGCGCCACGGTGGGCGGCGGCGGCACCAATACGGCCAACGGGATCGCCAGCGTGGTAGCCGGGGGAGACAGCAATTCGGCGGTCGGTGGCCAGAGCGTCGTGTCGGGTGGGCAAGGCAATCTGGCGAGCAACATCCGCGGAATCGTCGTTGGCGGTTTCGGCAACACCGCATCGGGACAAAACGCAACGGTCGGCGGTGGCGCGCTCAACTGCGCTGGCGGCAATATGTCCTGGGTGGGCGGAAATCGAGCAAAAACGCGGCCCGGAAACGACGCCGGCTCCGCCGGCACCGGCTGCGCGAACGTACCAATCAACACCGTCGACGTCGGTGGCGACAGCGGCAGCTTCGTCTGGGCCGACCTGCAGTCGGCCGATTTGGTCACCACCGGACCAAACCAGTTTCTAGTGCGAGCTTTCGGCGGCATCTGGCTCGGCAACAATAGTGCGGTGACGATTCCGGCCGGCCAGTTCATTGCGACGTCCACCGGTGCGCATCTGACCAGCGGCGGTACCTGGACCAACGCCTCGAGCCGCAGCCTGAAGCAGGCGTTCGAGACAGTCGATACCCGCGCGGTGTTGGCGCGCGTGCTCGAATTGCCGATGCTGACCTGGCAGTACTCGTCCTCGCCGCTGGAGGGTCGGCACCTGGGACCGATCGCAGAGGATTTCCATGCGCTGTTCGGGCTCGGCAACAACGACCGTGCGATCAGCACGGTGGATGCCAACGGTGTTGCGCTGGCCGCGATCCAGGGTTTGAACGACAAACTGGACGAACAGTCCGCAACGCAAGCGCAGCGCCTGCAGGAACTGACGCGCGAAAATGCCGACCTTAAAGCGCGCCTCGCGCGCCTCGAACAGGCGCTGCTGCGAGGCAATTAAGTTTGCGCAGCCGTCCGTACGCGAGTGCCTGTCGACTCGGTTTAGCATTGAGCTTGCCGAACATCAGGCACTCGATTGCCACTGAGCGCCCGCACGGCGACAACCTGCTAGTCTCGCGGCCCCGTTTTTGACGCCGCTCTAACATGAAATTTTCGGAGAACTGGCTGCGCGAATTGGTCGATGTGGCGGCCACGCGTGCGGAGCTGACGCATCGGTTGACGATGTGTGGACTTGAGGTCGAGTCGACGACGCCGTTGGAACCCGCGCTGGATGGCGTGGTGATCGCGCGCATCGTTAGCGCTGAGCAGCATCCGAATGCGGATCGCCTGCGGGTGTGTCAGGTCGATATCGGCACAGCCCAGACGCTGCAAATCGTTTGCGGCGCGCCGAATGCGCGCGCGGGATTGATCGCGCCATTGGCCACAGTGGGCGCCACCCTACCGGGCGGACTCTCTATTAAGGCCGCGCAACTGCGCGGCGTGGAGTCGTTCGGCATGCTGTGCTCGGCCAAAGAGCTGGCCATCGACGCTGACGCTAGCGGCTTGATGGAGCTGCCGAGCGACGCGCCGGTGGGTGCGGCGCTGGGTCAGTGGCTGGGATTGCCCGATGCGATTATCGAGCTTGGCCTGACGCCGAATCGCAGCGATTGCCTGGGTCTGCATGGCCTTGCCCGCGAGGTGGCCGCCGAGTTTGGGACGCAGACGCGCTTGCCTGATCTCAAGCCCGCGTCGGTAACGCTCAGCGCACAACTGCCCATCGCGATCGATCGAGGTGCGGGTTGTCCGCGATATCTGGGTCGCATCATCGAAGGACTGGACGCCAAAGCGGCCACGCCGGTCTGGATGCGCGAGCGGCTGCGGCGCTCGGGCTTGCGTTCGATTTCCGCGCTGGTCGATGTCACCAATTACGTGATGCTGGAAACCGGCCAGCCGCTGCACGCCTTCGACGCGGATGCTGTGCGCGGTTCAGTGCGCGTGCGCCGCGCCGCGCCCGGTGAGTCCTTGAAGCTGCTCGACGAGCGCGAGGTGGTTCTCGATCCAGAGTTTCTGCTGATTGCCGATGACGCAGGCCCGCTGGCACTGGCCGGCGTGATGGGCGGATATGGCTCGCGCGTTACCGATGCCACCACGCGCGTGTTCCTCGAGAGCGCGCACTTTGCGCCGAGCGCAATCAGCGGCCGTGCGCGGCGATTGGGCATGCACACCGACGCATCGCACCGATTCGAGCGCGGCGTCGATCCGGCGCTGCCGGAGCTGGCGATCGAGCGCGCCACGGAGCTGCTGTTGGCCATCGCCGGCGGCGCCGCCGGACCGATCTCGCGCGCAGAGCACGACGACGAGTTGCCGGTGCGCCAGCCCGTGGCCCTGCGCCGCGCGCGCATCGAAAAGGTTCTCGGCATCGCCGTTCCCGATGCCAACGTCGAGCGCATTCTGGGTACGCTCGGTATGCAGGTTGCGAACACCTCCGAGGGTTGGCACGTCACGCCGCCGAGCGCGCGCTTCGACATTTCCATCGAGGAAGATCTGATCGAGGAAGTTGCGCGCATCCACGGTTACGACGAAATTCCGATTGCGGCACCGCGCGGCGAGTTGCCGGTCAATCCGGCGGATGAGTCGCGCTTGCCGTTGGCGCGCCTGCGTGAGCGCCTGGTGGCGCGTGGCTACCATGAGGCGCTGACTTTTGCTTTCTTGAGCGCCGCCAGTTTGGATGCCTGGGGCATCGCGACGCCGCGCATCACGCTGGCCAATCCGCTGTCTGCGGACCTGGCGGTGATGCGCACCTCGTTGTTGCCTACGCTGGTGGCGGCGCTGAAGTACAGCCAGGATCGCCAGCAATCGCGCGTACGCCTGTTCGAGTTGGGACGCGTGTATCACGATGTCGCCGGGGCGCCTGTGGAGGAGGAACGCATTGGGTTTGCCCTCGCCGGTGCAGCCGCCCCGGAGCAGTGGGCGAACGCAGCGCGGCCGGTTGACTTCTATGACCTCAAGGCTGACATCGAAGCGCTGGCCAATATTCGCTGCGAACCGGGCGGCCCGGATTTTCTGCATCCAGGTCAGTGCGCGCGAGTGTTTGTTGGTCAGTCTGAGATTGGCTACATCGGTACTTTGCACCCTCGGCTGGCCCAGGCGCTGGACGTCGGCGCCATCGTTGTTGGCGAGCTGAGCACCGTAGCGGTGGTCGCGCGCGAGCGCCCACGCAGCCGCGAGTTGTCGAAATTCCCATCGGTTCGGCGCGATTTGGCGCTGATCGTCAAGGACGAGGTTTCGTTCGATAGTATCGCCAGCGCAGCGCGCGGCGCGGCCGGCTCAAAACTGATCGACCTCAAGCTGATGAGCGTGTACCGTGGTGCCGGCGTGGAATTAGGCAGCAAAAGTGTCGCTATCGGCTTGATTTTCCAGGACGAATCGCGCACTCTTAGCGAGGGTGAAGTGGAAGCCGCGATGGCAACTGTCATCGAAGCTACGGCAGCGACGTGTGGGGCTACAGTGCGGAGTTAGGGGATGGCGCTGACCAAGGCCGAGATGGCACAACGCTTGTTCGAGGACGTGGGACTCAATAAGCGTGAGGCCAAGGAGTTCGTCGACATTTTTTTCGACGTGATCCGCGACGCGCTGCAACAGGGGGAGAACGTCAAGCTTTCCGGTTTTGGCAATTTCGATCTGCGCCAGAAAAATCAGCGCCCGGGTCGTAATCCCAAGACAGGAGAGGAGATTCCGATCTCGGCGCGCCGGGTCGTGACGTTCAGGGCAGGGCAGAAGTTGAAGGCCAGAGTCGAGGCATATGCTGGATCCGGGCAGCAATAGCGAGCTTCCGCCGATTCCGGCCAAGCGCTACTTCACCATCGGTGAGGTCAGCGACTTGTGCGGCGTCAAGCCGCACGTTTTGCGCTATTGGGAGCAGGAATTCCCTAGCCTCAAGCCCGTCAAGCGCCGCGGCAATCGTCGTTATTACCAACGCCACGACGTTCTGATGATTCGGCAGATCAGAAGCCTGCTGTATGAACAGGGCTTCACCATCGGCGGCGCCCGCCAGCGGCTCGACGTCGAGCCGAACAAACCCGAACTTCCCAAGGTGCCCAGCGAGATCGTGCGCCAGATGCGCCTCGATCTCGAAGCGGTGCTTGAGATCTTGCGTCCTGCGTGATCGGAACCGTTCTTCGCGTCCGGTGCGCCGATTCAGATGCCGTCGATTCGTTGGCAGCGTCGCTCAGCGACGTGGGAGGCACAATCGTGCGCTATTCGGCTGGTGACGGTTTCAACCTCACGCTCTCCGACGCCAGTTCCTTGCGCGAACAAGTCGAACAAGCAACATCCGTCCTGACCCGTTACCGAAGCGCTTTCTCTGCGTTTCATCTGCGTGGTGCTGGTTGCGAACTGGACGTCGGCATAGAGCGCAGCGACGATTACCCATTTCAGACACTGCGAATCCCGACGGCAACCTTGGGCTTGCTTTCCGAATTGGGCATTGATCTGGCCGTCACGCGCTACGCATGAGGCTTGCTGTTCCAGATCCAAGAACCATCAACCTGGCACCCAGAATCCGCTAGCCTTCGCCCCCATCGAACGCTAGGACGCACCCCGCTATGAGTATCGTCAAGCCGCGCACGCCGGCCGGCACGATGGAGCTGTTGCCGCTCGACCAGATCGCGTTCCAGGACATGCTGGACACGATTCGCCGCAATTACGAGCGTTTTGGCTTCCTGCCGATTGAAACGCCGGTCTTCGAGGTCGCCGATGTGCTGCTCACCAAGAGTGGCGGCGAGACCGAGCGGCAGGTGTATTTCGTGCAGTCGACAGGCAGCCTCAAGCAGGGCGATGCGCCGGACCTGGCGCTGCGCTTCGATTTGACGGTGCCGCTGGCCCGCTACGTGGCCGAGCACGAGCACAACCTGAGCTTTCCGTTTCGACGCTATCAGATGCAGCGCGTGTATCGCGGCGAAAGCGCGCAACGCGGGCGTTTTCGCGAGTTCTATCAGTGCGACGTGGATGTCATCGGCAAGGACGAATTGTCCGTGCGCTACGATGCCGAAGTGGTCGCGGTCATCGCCAGCGTGTTCCGCGAACTGGCGGTGGGTCCATTCACCATCGCACTCAATCACCGCAAACTGATGCGCGGGTTTTTCGAACGCGCAGGCGTGGTCGATCCGGAACAGCAGATGCTGGTGCTGCGCGAAGTCGACAAGCTCGACAAGCGCGGCGAGACCTATGTTCGCGATACGCTCGCCCAGCAGTTCGGTTTGCCCACCGATCGTATCAACGAAATCCTGGGTTTCGTCGCGCTGCGCTCGACCTCGCACAACGAGGCGCTGAAGATGCTGAGCGACCTGGGCGATGGGAATGCGCTCATCGAGCAGGGCCGTGCAGAGCTCGTTGAGGTGCTGAACCTCGTCAAGGCGCTTGGTGTGCCGGAGGCGAATTACGCATTGAACTTCTCGATCGCACGCGGCCTCGATTACTACACCGGTACCGTGTACGAGACTACGCTCAACGAGCATCCCGATATCGGCAGCGTGTGCTCGGGGGGGCGCTACGACAATCTTGCGAGCCATTACACCAAGTCGCGCCTGCCGGGCGTTGGTATCTCGATTGGCGCAACGCGTCTTTATTACCAATTGCGCGAGGCAGGTTTGATCGGCACGGCCGAAAGCAGCGTGCAGGTGCTGGTCACGCAGATGGACGGCGCGCTGATGGACACTTACCTCGAAATCGCCAGCCAGTTGCGCGGCGCGGGCATCAACACCGAGATGGTCATGGAGGCGAGCAAGCTCGGCAAGCAGCTCAAGTACGCGTCGAAAGCGGGCATTCGCTTCGCGGTGATTGTCGGCGAAACCGAGAACAATGAAGGCACCGTCGTGATCAAGGATTTGAATCGCGAAGAGCAGTTCACCGTGCCGCGCGGTGAGCTGATCCGTGCGCTGCGCGTGGAAATCGAGCAGGCCGAAGCGCTGGGCGAACTGAAGCGCCGACCGCGCGCCGCAGGTTGAGCCCATGGCCATTTTGCAACCGATCGATCTCGACGGCCGCCGGCTGAATACTGATGCCGTACTCGACATCGCGCTCAACAAGCGCAAAGTGCGTTTGTCGCGCGCCGCGCTGAAACGCGTGCAGGCCAGCGCCGATTTTCTGGCAAAGGAGCTGAAACGCGGTGAGCCGATTTATGGTGTGACCACCGGTTTTGGCTCGAATGCCGATCGCGTGCTGGAGAACACGCGCCGTCGTTCCCGCGAGGGCGCGGAAATGCCGATCGTGGCTGAGTTGCAGCACAACCTCATTGTCAGTCACGCCGTGTGTGTCGGCGCACCGCTGAAACCCGAGATTGTGCGGGCGATGCTGGCTATTCGTATCAACACGCTGCTGCAAGGTCACTCGGGCATCCGCGTGGTGACTCTCCAAGCGCTGTGCGCATTGCTCAATCACGACATCGTGCCGGTGATTCCCGAGAAGGGCTCGGTGGGCGCCAGCGGCGATCTGGCGCCGCTATCGCATCTGGCCCTGGCTCTATTGGGCGAGGGCGAGGTATTCGCGTTCGGCGAGCGGATGACCGCCAGTGCCGCGCTTGAGCGCGCGGGGCTGCAGCCGATCGCACTGTCGTTCAAGGAAGGACTGGCGCTGAACAACGGCACGGCGCAAATGCTCGCAAGCGCGATTCTGGCCCTGGGGCAGATGCAGCGCTTGGTCAAGCAGGCCGACATCAACGCAGCATTAGCGCTCGAAGCGTTCTGCGGTCGCAGCGCGGCTTTCGATCCGCGCGTGCACGCGCTGCGGCCGCATCCGGGGCAATCGCAGGTTGCTGAAGCGATCCGAAGCCTGACTCAAGGCTCAACGTTGATCGACATCCCATACCACCGCGTGCCGCGCTTTGCGCCGTGGACCGCAACAAGTTGGAGCGGCGCCGAGAGCGCTGAGCGCACGTTCGATGTCCGCTGGGAATACGTGCCCAAGGCCGAGAGAGGCGCACGTTCGAAGTTCTATCAGCGCAACCTGCCGTTTCGCGGCGGCAAAAAAGCGCAGCCGCAAGATGCCTATTCGCTGCGCTGCATCCCGCAGGTGCATGGCGCGGTGCGCGATACCTTGGAGCGCGTGCGCGAGATCGTGGAAATCGAGCTCAATTCGGTCACCGACAATCCTCTGATTTTTGCCGAGGTCGAGGACGACGAGGACCACGTTGTATCTGCAGGCAATTTTCACGGCATGCCGATTGCGCTGGCGTTGACGCAATTGAAGGTGGTGCTGCCGGTGCTGGCCTCGATCAGCGAGCGACGGCTCAATAAACTTCTGGATCCGGCCACCAACGATGGCTTGCCGCCATTCCTGATCGGCAACGAAGACGGCACCGATTCTGGTTTCATGATCGTGCAATACACAGCCGCGGCGCTGGTGAACGAGCTGGCCACCAAAGCGCATCCGGCCACCGTGTATTCGATCCCAACCAGCGCGAACGCGGAAGATCATGTGTCGATGGGCGCCACAGAAGGGCGCCACGTGCTGGAAATGCTCGGGGACCTTGAACAGGTGCTGGCATTGGAGCTGATGGTCAACTGCCAGGCGCTCGATTTCCGACTCCAGATACTGCAAGCGAGCTACACGTTGGCCAGCAATCTGGGCGTGCAAGCGCTGCGCAGCAAGTTGCGGAATCTGTCGCAAGTGACCGGCGAGGATTCCATGCAATTGGCCGAAGACGTCAAACGCCTGCAGGCGGATTTGCGCTCGCTCAAAAACGCCAAGCCTGCGCCCGCCACGCGCGTCGCACTCGATGCTGTTCGCAACGCCGGCATTGCGTTCCTCGCTCGCGATCGGCTGCTTGCGCCGGATATCGAAAAGGCGATTGGGCTGGTACAGTCGGGCGCAGTGGTGAGTGCGGTCGAGGCGGTCAGCGGGCTGTAGCGCCGCGAAACCACCGATGTCACGCGCTGCGGGTTGGGCCAAAGGCGCGAGTGTTGGTGTGCTTCGCGGCGCGTGTCTCTCGGGGCGCGCGTCGCGGTCAATCTCTCATCGCACCAGGATTTTCGCGGCCATCGATTGCGGTGCCGTCGGCTGGGCCCGAAGTCGGCCAGGTTTCCGCCGTTGCTGAACCAACCGGCGTCAAGGTTCAGCCGCCGCCGCACCTGCGGGTTCAATTGCCAAGCGTTCTGCCAGCAACTGTGCTTGAACGCGATCGTACTCACCGACCAGCAAGTGTTGTTGCAGCGCAGGCATGGCCGAAGCGATATATCGGCGCGCCTGCGCTTGATCGCCGCGAACGAAATGGGCGCGCGCCAGCGCCGCGCTGGCCAACGCGGTGTCGACGTGCTCCGCACCCAAGGCTTTGGTGCGCATCGCGAGCGCCGACTCCAGACGCGCAATCGCTTGCGCCGAAAACGGCAGTTGGGCCAGACCGATCTGGTAGTCCACATTAGCGCGCAGTGAGTCAGGGATTTCGCCCAGCGCGTCGATGGCTTTCTCGACGGCGTCGATCTCTGCAGCAGGTTCAGTGCCGCTGACGTAAGCGAGCGCGAGCCTGCGCATCGCCAGTTCCAGGCGATTGCTATCGGTAGCCTCCGGGTCTGTGGCAATCGACTGCTCGAATGCCTGCAGCGATTTTCTGGCCTCCGCCAGCCGCTGGCCAAAAATCTCGGCACGAAGTCGCCCGCTCAGAAATTGGCGCTGGTGATGAGGGTCGGGATTGCGCACCTGTGCGGCCGCGTCGTTGAAAAGCTCGATCGCGCGCCTGTAGTCGCCGTAACGCATCCACGTCGATGCCAGGTTGTGGATCGAGATGGCCACGCCCAGGCCGGTGTCGTCGATCGCTTTGCGCTCGACATCCAGTGCGCGTTCGAGCAGCGGAATCGCGTCGGCGTAGCGGCCGCGTTGCACATACAACACACCCAGATCGTTGATCAAATTGGCGTACTGCGAGCCGCTCTCGCCGAAATGCCGACGCTGCAGTTGCAGCGCTTCCTGGAAGTGCGCTTCGGCTGCGTCGAAGGCATCGTTGTTGACCAGAATGCTCGCGTGCTGACGCAAGTAGTCCACCAGCGCCGAATCGTTGCGCCGCGGCAGTGTGCGCGCGATGGCCAAGGCTTCGCTGGAGGCCTCCAGCGCTTCGGCGTGACGCCGCTGTTCCATGCGCAGCTCGGCCCGGGAACCCAGCAACTGCGCCAGCGCTTCGCCGCCTGCGCTGCCGGCATCGCGAGCTGCGCCGATGCCGCGATCCAGCAATCGCTCGCCGTCGTTGAAGCGACCGGCGCGCACCAATGCCGCGCTCAAATCGACGTAGCGCTGTAACTGCAGCGCGAGATCGTTCGGCGCGAACCGCTCTCGCAAACGGGCCGCACGCTCGAAGGCGGCGATAGCGGCGTCGGTGTTCGCGCTGCGCAACTCCATGGAGCCCAAGTCCACCAGCGAGCTGGCGATTTCCAATCCCAACTCAGGTTCTTCGGGGTCGTCGCTTGGAATCGATGCGGCCAAGAGATCGAGCGCAGCTCTGGCTTCGCCGAGTTGCCGGTAGATGCCACCGAGCGTGCGTCGAATACGCGCTTGCAGCGCAGGTTGATCGGCGTGGCTGTCGGCGGAGCGGGCCGCCGCGGCATTCAAGAGCGCCAGCAGATCGACTTGCCGTGCGCTGGCAGCGCCGGGGTCGGCCTCGCTGAACACGTCGATCAGAAAGCGCTCGGTTTGCTCGGCACGCAGGCTCTGGTCGCGCGCCGCACGCTCGGCCGCCAACGCGCGATTGAGATCGGCGATAGCGCGTTGTTCGGCGGCCACAGCGCGCTCGCGCTGCTGGTTCAGTTGCCATGTGAACAAAGCGCTACTGGCGCCGATGGCGATCGCTGCGGCCAGCGGCCAGCGCCGGCGACGCAAAAACTTGCGCAATCGATACCAGCGAGTAGCGCGCACCGCACGCACCGGCAGCGCCTCGCGAAAGCGCTTGAGGTCGTCGCGCAAGGCGTCGACGCTGCGATATCGCTCGCGCGCCTCACGCGCAGTTGCCATCGCGACGATGGCAGCGAGATCAGGTTCCAGCGGCGGCGCCAGGATCTCCGACAGCACCACGCCAAGGCTGAAGACATCGGCCTCCACGCCAACGCTTTGCCCGGCGCTCTGCTCCGGGCTCGAGTAACCCGGCGTCCATACGAGCGTTGCCGTGTTGGACCCGGTCTCGTTCAACGCCGTCAGCAGTTTCGCGACACCGAAGTCGAGCAGCTTCGGCAAGCCATCGCTGCGCACGATCACGTTGTTCGGCTTGATGTCGCGATGGACGATCAGCTTGCTGTGCGCGTGGGCCACGGCATCGAGGATGCGATCGAACAAATCCAGGCGCGCGAACAGGGCAGGGCGCTCCTGTTCGATGTACACATCGAGCGTGCGGCCTTCCACAAACTCCATCACCAGATACGGCTGCCCGTCGCCGGTTTCGCCGCCATCGATCAAGCGCGTAATGTAGGGGTGATCCAGTTCGGCCAGCACCTGGCGCTCGCCACGCAAGCGGCGCATGCCATCGCGCGAGGCAAAGCCGCGGATGAACTTGATCGCCGCCTTGCCGGTGTACTGCTGGTCTGCGCGCTCGGCCAGATACACCGAACCCATTCCGCCTTCGCCGATCTCATGCAGCAGGCGCCATGCGCCGACCATCCGCGGCGGCTCAGTTCCCGCCACCGACGCCGTGCGCGCCGCGGCCAACGGGTCGGTGGTTTGCTCCCCCGCGGCAAGCAGACGCCGCAGAGCGAACTGCTGCTCGGCGGGAAGTTGCGTAAGCAAGGTCTCGCGCTCCGCCGCAGGTGCTTGCAGCAGGCGCGCGTAAGCCGCCATCACCGGCTCGTCGGTGTTGATCAGGGTTGGGCGAAGCGATTCGGACATACCGATCAGAATCGCATAATGACGGTTTTCCTGCGCAGGTACATGGCGGCACCCACCATCGGGCGATCGCCGGCTGGCGAGTCATCCCGTCATGGCAATTGCAGGGTCGCCACCACTGGCTTGTGTTCCTCCGACCGATGACGCCCCGACCCGGCCGGTGTGAATGGACCGGTGTAGCTCGGCGCGATCGCTGTGGTCAGTTGCGCCTTGGGCCAATTGGTGAACACATGGTCATAGTCCAGACTGAAGGAACTGTCGTAACAACAAGTTGGCGGGCTGGGACACTGCACCAGTGTGCCAGGCGCAATATTCGATTGCCCGATTTGGGTCAGTGCATCCTGACAGCTTAAATTGAAGTCGCCCGAGATGATGAGTCTGGGATCGCCGTTGGATTTCCCGGCCAGCTCCTGATACGCGACCACCACCGGCCCGGCGCCGGCATAGAACCCCTGAGCAGCATGGCCCGGGTGCACGCCGATGAAGATGACTTGATCGTTGGGACGATCTACGCTCTGCAGCAAGACTGCGGCAAAGCCGCGACCTTGGAACACCGTCTGGCCCGCTGCAAAACAGGTGTCGGCGCTGGCATCGCCGTACTTGGCAAGTGCTGTCCACTTGTTCTGGTTCCAGAGCAAATGCGTAGCTTCCTTGAAGCTGGAGGACGTAGCGCAGGTCGTGCAGTGGCTGGCGAACGATGGCAAGTGCGTTCCAAGGAGCGAGTCCTGATCGCTGCATTGCCAGTTCTCCGCGGGCCCGCTATCGCTTTCAATCAGGCTCCCAAGTTCAACACCGCCCGACGTCAACTCCTGCACGATCAGCGCCTGCTGCTTGGGCCGGACGCTCGGGTTTCCCCAGCAGCAGTCCTGCCCCGACTTGCCTTGTTTCACGTTGTACTGCAGGACTTTGACCGTCGCTGTTGGCGTGGCCGCCGTTTGGGTGGTGTCCAGCGTCGCTGGCGCGGACGTCGATTTTGGGTCCTCGGTGGAAATCGACTCGGAGTCCCTGCAGGCGCTCATACAGAGCAACGAAAGACACACCAGCACTAAGCGCAGTTCCATGATGCAGCTCCCCGGGTGGGTATTGAGCCAGGCCTTGGCTCGCGGAATGGCATGGGCGATCCTCAAGTTGCCAGGTCATCGCTGCTGGCGCTCATCACAGCACCATTTCCCAGGCGCCGCAACCATCGCTCGGAATTTGCGGCATTCGCGTAACGCCGCCGATCGAATCTGGAATCATCATTCCGGGGCGGGCGCTAGTGCCTCGCTATTGTCGGAACATATTGCCGCGTCTTTCGACCCGATCCTGCGTAGCTTTCAGCACGTCGGCGCAGCCGCCGGGCCGGGCGTCATAGCAGCGCTATGGCGACGACGACAACGACGAATTCGGGTCAAAAGGCGCGGAAATAGTTCAAGGTAATTACGGAACACCACACTAGACTTAAGCGCTGGATCCGCAGGTGCGAGCGATGAATCTACGCCGCTGGTGTTTGTTGTTGTCGATGCTCTGGCAGACGCTGGCGCTGGCGGCGCCAGCGAGTTTGGAGGTCAGCCTGCTGGCGGCATCCGACCCGGCTCTGAGTTTTGCTGAGTTGGCGTTGGTCCCAACGCAGAACGCATCGACGTCGGAAACCCTGCCGCCCGGACCGAGGTCCTTCGCCTGGTATCGAGTGCGGCTGCTGCAAGCCCATCGAGAGCCGTTATTGGTTTTGCGCAACAGTTTCGGCGCGCACCTGCAGGTGCGCATGCCAGACGGTTCGACGCTGTCTCAGCGGCGCGGCACGTGGCCGGTCGCACAGCCGCAGTACAGTCAGCTCAACATGGTCTTCGAACTCGCATCCGTGCAGGTCGGCGAAAGCGTTTATCTGGGCGTGACCGCCGCACCGACGCAGCCCATTCTGGTCGGTTTGTACGAACGCAGCGAATACCAGGCGCTCGACGCCGATTCGGTCCGGCTTTTAAGTGCCTGCCTCGGCGTGCTGCTGGCATTCGCAACACTGGGGTTTGTGTTCTATGCCGTCGACAGAGATCGCACGAGTCTGGCCTTCGCCTGCTCGTTGCTGTTGCAGTTCGCCTACTTCGGTTTCATGTATGGCGAAGCGGCCTTTTGGCCGGTGTTTGGCCGGCTGTGGCCCAACTGGATCGACGTCTGCGTAATTTCCGCGACACTAGGGACGATCTTTTTTGGCGAGGTATACGCTCGATTGATCGATCTACCGGAGCGGATGCCCCGCCTGATGGGCGCGATCCGGTTGCTGCACATCTGGAGCATCACCATCGCCGTCATCACCGTAGTGGATTGGATAACGCGGAGCGAAAGTCGCGGCCAGTTGGCGGTCATGGCGGGATTTTCCGGCAATTACCTGGTCGTCATCATGACGGCGCTGCTGGTTTATGCGCTGGTCGTCAGCTCGCTGCAGGGTCATCGTCGTGCGCTGATTGCGCTGCTCGCCACCCTGGTGCTCGCGTCGGGTAATGCCATGCGCGCGACGCAATTCGCCTTCGGTTGGGTGGGGTTGGAATGGGCATGGTCGCTACACGTTCTGGGCATGGCCATCGCCAGTTCGCTGGTATCCCTGGCGTTGACGCAGCGTTTCTTGTCGTTGCGCAGCGAACGCGATCTGGCGCACCAGTTGGCGACGCACGATCCGCTGACGGGTGCGCTCAATCGCCTGGGCGGAATGACCATCGCCCATCGATTGTTCGCACAGGCTCGGCAATCGGGGAGCCCTTTCTGTGCCGCCGTGCTCGATCTGGATCATTTCAAGCAGGTCAACGATCGGTTCGGCCACGCGGTGGGCGATGCGGCGCTAAAACTATTCGCCGACGTCACGCGTGCGTCTTTGCGCGACGGGCAGCAGCTGATGCGATTGGGTGGCGAGGAGTTTGTCTTGCTCATGCCCGGCATGGATCGACGCCGAGCCTTGGATCATGTCGACGCGGTGCGCCTGAGCGTGCAGCGTCATGGCGAGGAAATCGCTGGCGCGCCCTGCCGGCTGACCGTCAGCGCCGGCGTGGCGCAATTGAACAAAGTTCATGCGAGCATCGATGCCGTACTGAACGAAGCGGACCAGGCGCTGTATGCGGCCAAGCGCAATGGCCGCAATTGCGCGGTCGCCTTTGTCGATCTTTCAACACCAGCCGGAGCCAACATCGATGCACAACCAGGCCATGCTTGATGCCCGTGACGTACGCCCGGGCGATTTGCTGCTGCATTCGGGCAATTCGCAGATTTCGTCCTTGGTCGCGTGGTTCGGCGACGCGATCTACAGCCATATCGCGATCATGGCCGACGCCGGGGACTTGATCGAAGCAGCGCCGGGTGGTGCGCGCCGGGTGCCACTGGTGCGTCGGTTGGCACAGGTCGAGGGTTACCATTTCATCGACTTGTACCGACCGACCGCTGCGGGTGGGCGCGTCGCCGATGAGCAGCAGATTGCCGCCACCGTACGCCGCGCTCAGGAGTACCTGGGGAGCCCTTACCCATTGGACCTGCTCGTTCAATTGGGCGTGATCTCCGCCTTGCGCGGTCGTCTACCAGAGTCGAATCTAGCGCGTTGGGTGATTCGTCTTGCCATCGATGCGGCCATGTCGCGCGATGCCAGCCGCGTGATGTGCAGCGAGATTGTTTACCGCGCGCTGGCAGAAGCGCGGACATCGCCGCCAGGAAGCATGGCGCCTACAATCGTTGTCTCCGCGCCGCTGTTGTTGCCGTTCCCGGCCATCGATATCGCTAAGTTGATCAAAGAGCTGGAATCGATGCTCAAGCCTGGCGCCACGCTGGCGCCGCCATTGGATGCCGCAGAACCGTTGGACGACCGCCACTCCGACGCTGCGCTGGCAAAGGACTACGCCGCTTTGCGCGAACAGATGGGATTGACGGCAGCGCCGGCGGCCGACGTCATCGTGGTGCCGAATCCGAATCCGAAAACCGTTTCGCCTGCAGACCTGGAGCGCAGTCCGAGCGTGCGGCTGGTTGGAAGGTTGCGCCTCGGATAAAGTGGTGCCAGGTGATCGGCGTTCGCAGCACTGGTGTGCATCCTGCGCATCTGCTGCGGCGAAAGGCAGAGTTTGAACCGCCCATGTCCGGACGCGTCGCCAAACCGCGTTCGCTCAGGAACGACACCCACGAGTGAACGCTATGAACCTTGTGCTCGACGTATTGAAGCCGGAAGATGTTGCGCTGATTCGGGACAGCGCGGAGATAGCGTTACAGAACCCGATGGCGGTGACGGGCGAGTTCTATCGTCGCGTATTTGCCGCTCGTCCGGGTTTGCGCGTGCTGTTCCCACGCGACATCGCCCCGCAGCAGCGCAAGCTGGCTCAGACCATCGGCGCACTTCTGGAGGCACTGGACGACATCGCCGGGCTCGAAGAGCTGCTGCAGCGGTTGGGTGCCGCGCACCGCATCTACGGCGCCAAGGCGGCGCACTATCCGATCGTGAATCAAGCTTTGATGGACGCTCTGGCGGCCGCGGGCGGCATAGCGTTTACCGCCGAGCATCGCGCCGCGTGGGCACGACTGCTAACCTTCGTAGCGCAAGCGATGTTGCGCGGCGCCGAACGCTGAGGGATCTACCCAGTATGATTGGATAAGAATGGATCCCTCTCGTTGGCGTGAAGTTCGCGAGTTGTTCGAAGCCGCCCTGGATCTGGATGCCGCGGCGCGGCGCGACTTTCTGGGTCAGATCCACGATACGTCGCTGCGAGCGGACGTCGAGCGGCTGTTGCAGCGTCATTCGCAGAGCACCGCGTTAATCGACAAACCGGCCGCGCAGCTGGTGAATACCCGTCTGGAGACGTCCCGCGACTGGGACCAGGATCAGATTGGTCGACGCGTTGGACCGTTCCAGCTCGTCGCGCTGTTGGGCGCCGGCGGCATGGGTACGGTGTATCGGGCCGAGCGCCGCGACGGTAGTTTCGACCAGGTGGTGGCGATCAAACTGGTGCTATCCGCCCATCCGGGTTTGCGCGAGCGCTTTCGACGCGAGCAGGAGATCCTGGCGGCGCTGCGGCACCCCGGGATCGCGCAGCTCATCGACGGTGGAGAAGCCGACGATGGCATCCCGTACCTTGTGATGGAGTACATCGAAGGCTCGTCGCTGACCGACTACTGTCGCGAGCGGATGCCGGAGCTGAAAGATCGATTGCGGTTGGTTCGCGAAATCACGCAGACCTTGGCGCATGCGCATCGAAATCTGATCGTCCATCGCGACATCAAGCCCACCAACATCCTGATCGAGCACCACAGCGGGCGACCGATGCTGCTCGATTTCGGTATCGCCAAACTCATCGGCGACGACTCCGTGGAAATGACCGCACAGCGCATCGGGCCGATGACGCCGGCGTACGCTGCGCCGGAGCAGTTTTTGGGTCAGCCGGTTTCGGTGGCGACCGATGTGTACCAGATCGGCGTGTTGCTGTACCAGCTGATCACCGGGCGTTTGCCGTTTGCCGCCAGCGATGCCCTGGCTTTGAGCCGCGAGGTATTGGAAGGTCGCTTCCCGACACTGCAAACGGCGCACCGCGCTGCCCACAACAGCCACGACGTCGCGACGCCGCCGCTCGGGGTGCAGACGCTGCCCCCCGCAGTGGCGCGCGATCTGGACGCGCTGCTGCGAAAAGCGATGGCGCGCGACCCAGCCGAGCGATACGGTTCGATGGACGCGTTGGCCGCCGATATCGAGGCGGTGCTCGAGCAGCGGCCGCTGCAAGCGCGCGCGGGCACTCGGCTGTATCCGCTAGTGCAATTCGTGCGTCGACATCGTTGGGCGTTGAGCTTCGGCGGCGCTGCGATTCTGGGCCTGCTTGGTGCCACCGGGAGCGCCATCTATCAGACCCGGCAGGCCGTCGCCGAGGCCGAACGCGCGCGCGTCGCGGTCGACTTCATGCGCGAGGTGTTCAAGGGCGCCGATCCGAATATCGGGCGTTCACCGAACGCCGGCGCGTTGGAGCTCATCGATCTTGCGGCGAGCGAGCTCGATTTGCGGCTCGGTCAGCACACCGAGCTGCGCGGCCCACTCGCGGCGCTGATGGCGACGGCGTACTCCAGTTTCGGCGCGATGGATCGTGCGCTGCCGCTGGCCCATCGCGCCATTGCGGATCTGGAGGCGGTAACCACCGACGGCTTGACGATGGCCGCGGCGTTGGAAAGCGGCGCGTGGATTGCGAGCCGCAATGGGCAACGCGCGCAGTCCCTGGCGTGGGCGAGCCGCAGCGAGGCGATCGTCGGTGCGAATCTGGACGCCGAGAGCATCCGCATTCGCGACGGGTTGCTCTTGCTGAAGTGGACCATGGCGCGCGAAGACGGCGAACTGGAAAAGGCGCTGACCCTCGCCGAAGAATCGATCGCCAACGCCAGCGAAGCGCCCTTGGCGATCCGCGATGTAACGCTCGGACGCGCACTGCAACGGCGCGGCACGATCCTGACCGATATGAAGCAGTTTTCCCGGGCCGAGCGCGACATCATCAGGGCACTCGAGCTCACCGAACGCAGCTATGGTCGCGACGACTACCGATCGTTGCGGATGCAGATGGTGTTGGGTTGGCATTACACCGCAGCCGGAAATCCTAAGCGCGGGCTGGCGATGCTGCAGGCCGTTGGCCCAAAACTGATCGCCGTTTACGGCGAACGCAGCCAAACCGTCGGCAACTACTACTTCAACGTTGCCAACGCCGACACGGCGCTCGGTCGTCTGGAGGTCGCGCGCGACGGGTATCTGCGTGCTGCCCGTACCTACGAGCTGACCGGCGCCGCCAAAACCAGTTATGTGGGCTCGGCGATGTGGAATGCAGCATCGATGGAGATGCGGCTGGGCAATCTCGATCGTGCAGAGGAACTGTGCGACGAGATCGAGCGTCGCTGGGAGGGCGTGGTTCCACCCGATGCGCCGGTGCGCGAGTTATTTGCAAAAACGCGTGCCGAGCTGAGCGCGTTGATCGAGGTTCGCGACGCCAGCAGCAGTCGTCCGAGTGAGCCCTAGTCGGACGTTGAGATCCTTTGCGTCTCTCACGTGGCGAGTCCGGCACCTGTCGAGACTCCCGCCACATGGGCCGTTGCCGCCCGGGCCCGAGGTGCGCCTGTGGCTTGCTTCGCGAACGCGCCAGACTCAATCGAACGTGCCGTTGGGTTCGGCCAGTCAGAATTTGCGAGATTTCAAAACTATCGGTCGACGAAAATTGCTGCAAGCATCACGGTCAGTCCCATGAAAACTGGAGCTGGCTGTGAATGCAGGCAATACGATACGTTGCGTAGATAACGCTCGCAGATCACGTACTGCAACGATCTGTGTTGGACGGTTACGATGGGGCCTTGCAGCTGTATCCGCGCTGCTGTGGGCTGACGCAGCCTTCGCTGCCGCTTCGGGCTCCATCTCAAGCCAGTTTGGCGTCGACCGCGTCGGTGCGGCAACGTATGAGGTGCCGATTCAGTTGCCACCCGGCACGGCAGGGGTGGCGCCGGAGTTGAGCTTCAGTTACAACAGCCATTCGCCCGATGGCATGCTGGGCGTCGGCTGGTCCGTTACCGGACTATCGTCGATTACTCGCTGCGAGATTCGCCGCGGCGACCAGATTTATCCAATCACCTATACCGCGACCGACCGCTTTTGTCTGGATGGCGATTATCTGGTCGCGGAACCCGGCCAGGTCTATGGCGCCGATGGCAGCGTGTATCGCCTGGAGAAGCAGCCCTGGGTGCGTGTCCGCGCCATCGGGCAATGCCCGGCGGGCGGCAGCGCGGGTCCATGTCGATTCCTGGCCGAGCAGCCCAGTGGCGATGTCTTCGAGTACGGCACCACCGCAGACTCGGCGATCGAAGCCATTCCGGCCACGTCGGCAGCCGCGAATTTTCCGGTGGGCGCCATCCGCGTCTGGGCGGCGAGCCGATACATCAACAAGGTCGGCAATGCCATCGAGTTTCGCTATCGCGAGAACACGACGACCGGCGAGTACTCGCCTGCCGCCATTTTGTACACGATCAACAGTCGCGCGCCCGCGCCGCTGGTCGCCCAGCGTGCGGTGGCCTTTACCTTTGAAGACTCGGCACCCGCCGAGCGCTTTCAGGGCGGCGCCCGGGTTGTCCAGTCGCAGCGACTGACCGAGGTCGTCACTTGCATCAACCGCTCCGGTCTGAGCGGCTGCGATCGCAGTGTCGACGGCACGCAGCAGGTGTCGCGCTATCGCATCGAGTATGCGCAGAGCCCGGCCACGGCGCGCGAACTGGTGCAAACCATCACCCAGTACGGTAGCGACGATACGGCGCTGCGTCCACAGCGCATGACCTATCAGGCACCGGCCGCAAATGCGTTCGCGCCGGCCAGCGGCTGGTCCACGGATTTCACCTGGGACGACGGCTGGAATCAGCCCAACATCCAGGAGCGTCAGTTGGCCGATATCAACGGCGACGGTCGCTACGATCTGATCGGGTTCGGGCTCAGCAAGACCGAATACGCGCTATCGACCGGTGCCGCTTTTGCGCCCGCCAGTTCGCAGGCGATTTTCAGCGCCGATCAGGGCTACAACAACAATGCGCGCTTCCCACGCCTGATCGTCGACGTCAACGGCGACGGCCGCTCCGACATTCTCGGTTTCGGCAACACCAAAGTGCAGGTGTCGCTGTCCAACGGCACCAGCTTCACCGCGCCCGCGACGTGGTCCACGCAGATGACCTACGGCAACGGCGGTTGGGACAACACCAAGACGATCCGTTCTGCCGCGGACATCAACGGCGACGGGCGCAGCGACATCATCGGATTTGGCAATTCCAAGGTGGTTTACCAGCTGTCCGAGGGCGATACCTTCGGCAGCGCACAAACGCTCAATGGCGTGTTCACCACCGACGCCGGTTATTCCACGCCGGAAACGCATCCGCGCTATCTGGCGGATTTGAACGGCGATGGATTGGCCGACATCATCGGCTTTAAGAACGCCGGCATCGTCGAAGTCGCGCTCTCGAACGGCAGCGGGTTTGGACCGGTGATGCGCTGGACCGATCGCTTCGTCGCCGATTCCGGAGACGGCTGGGTGCCGGGTCGCAACCCACGCTTCGTCAGCGATCTCAACGGCGATGGCCTGACCGATCTGATCGGTTTCCGCAACGATGATGTGATCGTTGCCTATTCGAGCGGCAAATCGTTTACCGACCCGACGGTCTGGACCCAAGCCTTCACCTACAACCACGGTGGCTGGGACGATCTGAAGGGCACTTTGCGCACCTTGGGCGATGTAGATGGCGACCGCCTGCCGGACATCATCGCCTTCGGCAACAGCGACACCAGCTTTGGCATCAATCGCCTCGGTCGCTTCGACACCACCACATTCGCCACCATCAAGAACACCTTCGGCTACTCGTCCATCGCGCGCAATCCGCGATTCCCGGCCGATACCATTGGCGCCGGCATTTCCGCGCTTATCGGTCTGGCGGACACGCAAGTGATGGTTGCGCTGCCGCCGTCGCCGACGCCGGATCTGCTGGTCGGTGTGGTCAACGAAATCGGCGGCACCGTCGCTGTGACGTACGCCAGCATCATCGACAACAGTTCGGTCTACGTCCCGGCCAGTACCGAATGGACGTATCCCTATCGAACGCTGATCGGGCCGATGGACGTCGTGTCGCTGCACAGCATCGGCGACGGGCTGGGCGGCAATTATGGGTATCAGCATCGGTATGAGGGCACCGTCGCCGATGTGGTCGAGCAGGGATTCCTCGGCTTCGAAGCGACCACGCTGATCGACCTGTCGATGAACCCCGACAGCGCCAAACCGGGCGTCGCAACACGCACCGAGTACGCGCTGGCGTTTCCGCAGAACGGCTTGACCACGAGCACGCAGAGCAGCGTTGTCGAGACCGGCAAAGTCGCCGGGCGTTTCGAATACACCTACCAGACGGTCGAGGTATTGCCCGGCATCTTTGATGTGCGCAAGACCTCGGAGCATTCCACGCAATACGCATTGAACAGCGATCGCAGTTACCAGACGCGGCAGACGTATAGCTACGACGACTACGGCAATCTGCAGTTGCTCAAAGACGAGGGCAACCTCGGCGACGCCAACGACGATTCCGCGGTGTGCGTCAACTTCATCAACTTGACCGATCCGTGGCGCATCGGATTCCCGCGCGATTCCGCGACGGCCAAGTCGTGCGCGGTGACCGCCGGCACCTGCGCCTGCGCCGACGCGCTGACGCGCGATCGTTGGGAATACACCGATGCGTCGCTGACCAACACCCGCTCGCACGCGCAATTCGACAGCAGCAACAACGGCTGGCTCGGCGAGGTGATGGAGTGGGACGCCTATGGCAATCAGGTGGTCGATCAGGGCGCCTACTGGACGGGCGATGCCGGCGAGCCCACGCTGTTCAATCCGCTGCGCACGACCTTCGATCCGGATTACCGGAGCTTCCCGATCCGGCAGGCCAACAACCTGTTCGCGACCGCCTTCACCTACGACCCGCGATTCGGCGTGACCACCTCGCAGACCGATCCGAACAACGTCACGTTGCGCTACACCTACGACGGTTTTGCCCGCGTGCTCACCGGCAGTGGGCCGTCGCCCGCCGGGCAGGAAGTGGTGCTGAAGCGCTGGACGTACACGCCGCTGCCGGTAGGCGCGAGCACGACGCTGGTTGAGATGCGCGATTGGAGTGGCGCCACCGCTACGTCCTCCGAAACCGTCGACGGATTGCAGCGCACGATTCGTACCACCAACGAGGTCGACGCCGATTGCGTGATCGCCACCGAGCAGGCGTATCTGGCGGTGGATCGCGTCCGCCAGCAATCGCTGCCGTTTTATGCCGCGCAAGCGGGACGCCAGTGCGCGCGTGCACAGGCGCCGGCATTCACCGTGCAGCGTTACGATGCGCTCGGTCGGCTGACGGAAACCGTCAATCCGGACGGCACCGTCACCGATTTCGATCTCGACATCGCACCGCTCGACAATGTGCAACGCGATCTGGTGGTGCAGACCGACGCCTACGGCACCGCCGATGCGCGCCAGTTCTCCACCTATCTCGACAATAATCAGAACCCGCTGCGCTGGGTCTTCCCCTCCGACGATGCCGCAAAACCGGTCGCCGATCTGCGCTACGACGCGATCGGTCGTCTCGAACAGTTGACCGCACCCAAGGGCGAGTTCTCCACCTGGACCAACGACTCGCTCAATCGCGTGACGGCGCTGAAGAGCGCCAACAGCGGCACGCAGACCGTCGAGTACGCCCGCGAAGGCATGCAGCGATTGCAGACCGATGCCGATGGTCGCACGGTAGCCTGGACCTACGATGAGATCGGTCGGGTCCGCACCGAAACCGTGCAGGGTGCGGCGGGTGCCGAGAGCACCACCACATTCACTTACGATCAAAGCGGTCACGCCTATCCCATCGGGCGACTGACCAGCGTCGATGCACCCACGCAGGCCACCCAGCACAGCTTCGATTACGATCCCTACGGTAATCGCCAGCAAAGCCAGCTGACCATCGATGGCAAGCGCTTTGCGATCCAGGTCGATTACGATCCGCTGCAGCGCGCCGTGCAGTTGACCTATCCGGACAACGCCAAGCAGCGCAAACGCTATGGCACCGACGGTTTTCTGGCCGAGGTGTCGGTGTGTTTGACCGGCGGCGCCTGCGCCGACAGCGACTATGTGCCGTATGCCACCTATGGCGATTACACCGCCATGGGCGGCCCGCAGACGCTGCTCTATCGCGACGGGCGCACCTCGCGCGCCGCGTTCGAGTACGACACGCTCGGGCGCGTCCGCAGTTACACGATGAACGCTGGCAGCGGTACCGCGCTGATCAGCCGCGCGTTCGACTGGAATCGCTTGAACGAATTGCTGTCGAGCACCGACCGCCTCGATGAGCTGCGCTCGTTGGTCTACGCCTACGATGGCGCGGGCTATTTGAGTTCGGCCACCGTCGGCGCGCGTCGCACGAGTTTTGGCTACGACGAACTCGGCAACCTGAAACAAAAAGGCGATGTCAGCTTCGAGAGCGTCGCCGCCCAGGTTCGGCGCGGCGTGCGCAATGGCCAGGAAGTGTTCTCGGCCGATTACGACGCTTCCGGCAACATGGTCCGCCGCAAGCATGTCGATGCGCAGGGCACATCGCGCGAATGGCATCAGTCGTTCGACGCATTGGGACGCATGACCAGCATCGAGCAAAGCGCCGAGACCGCGGGCGACCCCAATGTACCGGTCGCCAGTTTTGTCTACGACTTCAATCAGAGCCTGCTCAAACGCATCGACCTCGCCAGCGAGACGACGTCTTACTACGTGTCGCAGAACTTCGATGTGGCCGTGCTCAAGGACGGCAGCAGCGTCTACACCAAGTATGTCGACGGCCTGACCGGGCCCGTCGCTTCGATCTCCACCAACAGCGATCAGCTGGTTGCGCGGGTGCCCGATGCGCCCGCGGATCGCTGGATCGCGCCCCCGGTTGCGGACGACGATTCGGGTTGGATCGCAGGCGCGCTGACCGGCTCGGGCGTGTTGTCCCTGCTCGGTTTGGTGGCGCCGCGCCTGCGTCGCGTCAGGCTGCGCACGGTCGTGCAAAGCTTACGCCAGGCTGCGCGGTTCACCGGCCACATGTTGCTGGCTTTCGCCGTGCTGACGCTGCAGATGCCGAATCAGGCCTGGGCGACGGGATTGACGCCGGGCGCCAACGGCGCGGGCATTCCGGTGGCCGGCACCACCTTGTTCTACTACAACGATCTGGTGCGCAGCAGCGTACTGGTGGTGACGCCCGATGGCGCGCCGCAGACCGAAATTCTGTACGCGCCGTACGGCGAAATCGACGAGACCGCCAGCTTCGGCGTCAACAATTTCCGCGCCAAATTTGCCGGCGTCGAGTTGGCCGAAAACGTCGGCCTGTACCTCAACGCCGGGCGCTACTTCGATCCGGCGATCGGGCGATTCGTCGGCGCCGATACCAACCGCATCGGTGCGGCGTCGAACAACGCCGTGATGCTCAATCGTTACGCCTATGCGGCGAACAATCCGATCACCAACATCGATCCAAATGGCGGTTCTGCGCAATCGGTGCTGTTCGATATCGCGCTGGCGGCCTTCGCCGTCGGCGCGGTGCTCACCGGCGGCGGCATCGTCGCGGTGGCGGAAATCGGCGCGTACTTCGGCGGCGCAGCCGTCAACCACAGCTACGACCCGTCCGATTGGAATTACAAGTCGTGGAAGACCTACGGCGGTATGGCGGCCGGCATCGCCGTGTCGGAGGTGGGCTTGGCGATTTCTATCGCCGCACCCGAGGCGATCCCGGAGGAGGCTGGCGCCATCGCCACATTCCTCGCTGGCGTCGCCGCCGATGCCGCCGTCGGATTTGCCGAGAACGCCACCTACGCCGCGCTCGGCGGCGCCTCGCGCGACGAAATCCTCAAGCAGGGTCTGATCGGCGCAGCCACCGGCGCAGCGTTCTCGGCGGTCGGGCAGGGCATCTCGGCAGGCGTCGGGCGGCTCTCGTCGCGCGCCACCGGTGCTGCCGCCGAAGCCGGCGAAGAAACCTCGTTGTTGGGATCGCGCTCTGGGGCTGCGGCTGAGCACGAGGAGTCGTCGTTCGGCGCTGGATGCAAGCTCTCGTCGTTCGCGGCCGGCACACAGGTCGCGACTCCAGACGGTCTGGCAGCGATCGACACTTTACCGCTGCATGGTTTTGTTCTTGCTCTCAATGAGGCAACAGGCGAGGCCGAAGCTCGGAAGATTACGGCGGTGTTCGAGCGCACCGCTCCTGCAGCGTTGGTCATCGTGACCGCTGCTGGCGAGCGCATCGTAACCACGCCAGAACACCCGTTCCTGATCAAATCCGGGTGGGTGGACGCCGCCAGGCTGAGTGTCGGCGATCAGGTATTTGGACCTGGGGCGACGCGCGATTCGATTGCGGCCATCGAACATACGACGAGCCCGATCACGGTGTACAACATCGAGGTCGATGGGCTCCACACCTATCTGGTGGGGTCGGCTGGCCTCGCGGTTCATAACCCCAATTACTGGTGCACGAGCAAGAATGCCAAAGAGCTGCGCGAGAACATGATCAGAGACGGAGCTGTCGAGCCCGACTTCGAGAATTCAGCTCACCACATTGTTGAGTCGACCGACACGCGATCCAAGTACATGATCAAGGCGCGAGATCACTTGGATCGACTCGGAATCGATATCAACGACTCTGCCAACGGCGTGTTTTTGGCGCGCAGCTCGCGTGTTCAGAACGAGATTGACGGCACCAGTGCCTGGGTGGATGCCTACCCCCATTCGCGCGTTCACACCAGCGAGTACAAGAAAGTGGTGTGGAAGTCGATCAAGAATCTAAAGACCAGGAGTGCAGTTCGTCAGGAACTGAGGAACATCGGCTGGCGCCTCAAATCCGGCAACCTCCCCGGTGCCGGTATCGACTGGTAGTGCAAACAATGCTGGAGCTCGTTCTATTGGCGCCTTCTGTCCCGATTTGGCCGGTCATTGCATCGCGCCTCTCCTCCGCGTACCCGAACGCCCAAAGTGACATTGACGGGAGCGAGGCGCGGTGGACGATCGTATCTGGCGGTTGCGCGATCCATGTTCATGGCACAAATCGGCCTTGCAAGGACAATCTGATCATGGAGGCCATCGAACATGCGCCCTATCCGGTATCGATCAAGTCGGCTGCTGTTGCCCACAGGAGCCACGTGAGCGTGCGACTTACGGACAGAACGCGTTCGTGGTTGGACAGTTGCGCCGAATGGATGGCCGTCGCGTCCAACTTCGCGGAAGCAACCAACGCAATCGTTGTTGCGCATCTCGCCGCAGGTGCCTCGTTACCAGCGGCAGTTCTTTTGCCCGACGACGACCCGGACGAGCGGCTGGAGATCCTGCGCGCTATCCCACTCGGCTTGCTCATCACCGGATTCAAGAAGTACCAGATCGAGGGCGAGCCCGGCGTATGGATGGCCACCGTCTGCGCCAATGCGCTCGGATTGCCTGAGTTTGCGATGCACGTGCCCGACCATTCGCACGGTCAGCGCACGCTCGATCTGTTCGATCGATTGCATCGCCACTTGCTGAGCACCGCAGCGGTTTTTCGGCCGGGCGATCGCATCACGCTGGGCAAAGGCCAAGACCTGCATTTGGCGCCGATGCCCGAGAACCTGCCGTTCGCACATGCCGGCCAGCACTGGCTGCAATTGCAGACCTGACGTTTTCCGCCCTTCCAAATTCGGGCAGCGATTGGCCAGCGCCGATAGCAAAAGAATTTGGCTCTCACTCAATCAGGAGCATCACCATGCGCATCGAATTCAAGACCGTCACCATCATCCAAACCGCCCGCAAAGGCGCGCCCGAGCCGATCACGGTCACCTCCGACCAGTTCAGCAACTCCATTCTCAACGCCGAAGCCGCGCTCAACGGCTGGGATCTGCGCTTCACGGGCGAGGATCATCATTACCACGATGGCTTCGTAAAGATCCAAAACGTCGAAGTGGTCGATCGCCGCGTCAAGGTCACCGCGCTGCTGGGACTGCGCGATCACTCCGGAAATTGGGACGACACCTACGAAGGTGAGGCGAGCGTGCTCATCATCGCCAGCATTGCCGACAACTGATCCTCGATCGTTGGCTCGGCCGTCGACGTCGAGTCTGGTCGCAGACCAGACTCGGCGCGATGGCTGCGCTCGCGTTGCGCGGCAATGCCGCCCGCGTTCCTCCGCCACCAATGCGCCGCCCGTTGCCGCGGAGTGCGTTGTCGACAACACGCAATGGCCAACTGGCCGACACCCGCGGCCAGCCGTTTCCACCCTGCGACCACACACCTGTCCATGGCCCGCAAGCGCAACGACCATCCCTTACGTGAACTCACCCACATCGTCGCGCTGTTCCCCTGGTGGGTGGGCGTGCTGCTGGCCGCCGGGTTTTACATCGTGCTGCATCACTATGCGGTGCAACCGGCGCCGGTGCCGGTGCCGGGTCAGATTGGCGCCGCGGCTGCCCAGGGCTTACTCAAATCATTGGCGTTTTTCGGTCAGTACCTGGTGCCAGCCGTTTGTCTGATCGGCGCAGCGTTTTCGGCCTGGAAACGTCGCGAGCGCCAAGTGCTGGTCGATCGCGTCGCGGCCAGCAGCTCGCTCGCCGAACTCGAGGCCATGACCTGGAAACAGTTCGAGCATCTGGTCGGAGAGGCCTTCCGCCTCAAAGGCTTTAGCGTAGCGGACATTGGCGGCGGCGGCCCCGACGGCGGCGTCGACCTGGTGCTCACCCGGGGCAGCGAACGCTTCCTGGTTCAGTGCAAACAATGGAAGGCGCTCAAGGTGGGCGTGGAGGTGGTGCGCGACCTGTACGGCGTGGTGGCCGCCAAAGGCGCCACCGGCGGCTTCGTCGTCACGTCGGGCGAATACACCCGGGAAGCCCGCGCCTTTGCCGAAGGCCGCAATCTCACCCTGATCAATGGCCTGGCTCTGCAGCAGATGATTGCCAGCGTACGCCGAGTACGTGCGTTGGAAAACGCGCCGCCGGCACAGAACTCAGCGAGTTCGCTCGCCACAACGCCAGCGCCAGCGAGCCCGAATTGCCCCGTGTGCGGCAAGATCATGGCCCGCCGCATTGCTCGCCGCGGCAGCCACGAAGGCCGCGCGTTTTGGGGTTGCAGCAACTACCCAAACTGCAAAGGAACGCGGACGGCTTAGTGTGCGTTACTGCTGTTCCAGGGTTCCACCCTGTTCCAGAGTTTCAGCCTCCACTGTCACCGTTGGCCCCCTTTGGGCCTCCGCCAGATACGCGCGCTAGTGCATGTACATAGGCGCGAGGCAGAAGCCGATGACCCATGCTGCTACATGGGCGCCAGGTGGGCCCGAGTTTTCCCATGCCAACGGCATGGACGTTGATAGCGAAGGGTGAAGCGAGGAACGAGCGCAACCCTGGTGACGGGCCAACAACAAAAAGCCGCCCCAACGGGGCGGACGAGTGGCATCGTGAGGTTTGCGGCGTCGCCCGCGGACCGGCCGTGCGGCTGTTTCGTGGCGCCGCTACCAATGATCCGCGCGCCCCGTTGGGGCGCGTGTTGGTTGGGAATGTCGTTTCCAGAGTTTCACCCTTCGCTGTCACCGTTGGCCCCCTCTGGGGCTCCGCCAAATACGCGCACTAGTGGATAGGCGCGAGCCAGACGCCGATGACCCATGCTGCTACGTGGGCGCCAGGTGGGCCCGAGATTTCCCATGCCAACGGCATGGACGTTGATAGCGAAGGGTGAAGCGAGGAACGAGCGCAACCCTGGTGACGGGCCCACCGCATCCCGCCAACGCGGGCTAGGGCGCCGGCAACCGCTCCAGCAGCCCTTTGCGCTTGACGATGTTCTTGTAATCCCACTGGATCATCCGCGCCTTCTCCAGCCAACGCTTCAAATCCGCGTCGCTCACCTCCGCGGCAGCGTTGTAGAACACCGAGGCGTCCTTAAACTTCTTGCCCACCACGTTCAACCCCGCCTCCCCAAAATCCGCGCCGCTCCAGAACATCAGCCGGATACCGGGCTTCTGCCGGCTATACCCGGCCACCGGATTGCCATCCAGGAACCACACCGGATTCCCATGCCAGACCTTGTTCTCGGCGTCCGGCAGATAGCGGTCGATTGTTTCGGCCAGCAGCGCGCAAATCTCGCGAAAGGGCGGGTCCTGGCGTTGGTTGTAGAGGTGGGTGTCGGGGTGCATGGGGGTTCCGTGGAGAGGTGGCTTGAGCGTCTGGACGCGACGTGGCCGTTGATATGTTGTCTGGCAGTGTGATCGATTTTCTCCGGCGTGCAGTTGGCTCAGGTATGGATACCGGGGATTGGCGCTACACCTGCCGGCTCAGGGCGCTGCTGCGAAGGAGCGCTAGCGGCGCGCCACGCGCGTCGGAGCTCGCGCGGAGTCGGTGTCGCCTATTCGGGCCACTAGCCGCGATCAGCGAATCAGACTTTTCAACGGCTCCTGCAACGCAATGAAAGCCGATAGAAGATAATCAGGTGCAGCCGATCATGACGGGTGTTAGGCTTCTGAAAACTTCATTACAGTAAACTCGCGTCTCCCCCGAGCCACCAGAGAGTTCAAAACACTGCGCCACCGCCCATCCAAGCCGGGAGGTTGTGCGGATGTCACACAAAGGAAACTTACTCGGCGTGTTCTCCCGTCGAAGTGGGGGCAAAAAGCCTACGCATTTGTTCGCCGGCGATTGCACTCAGCACACCAGCCGGCGCTTGCATCGCCTTCACGTCGAAGCCATGAGCGCGCGCCTGTCGACCGCATTTCACTCGAACACCTTGCACTTTCGTGCCCCGCGGCCGCTCCCGGATATCGTCGGCAAGATCGACGTCTGCACCGCGCTGCAGGCTGCTCCGTACGCCCTGTTCATTAACCACAACCCCGAGTATAGCAATGTATATATCGAGGCGATCACAATGCTCACCGAGGAGTCCGTCCATCCAGATCTTCATCGATCGCGAACTCGGTCTGAACCTTTGCGAGAACCCCTAGTAAGGGGCGATCATCGTCGATACGTTGACGGACTTGGTGGAGGAAGCGGTGAACAAGGAGTTCGAGCCACCTCCGAGCGCGGCGGTGCGTTGGGGGCGATGGACACCATGTACCAACGCCGCAAGAGCCAGGAAAAGTCGCCGAACTATGAATTGCAGGGGCACGACGACGGCTCGTTGCCGCTGATCGGCGTGGATACCTTTCTAGCGAAGGACCCTTGCGGGAGAGATAACCACCTCGATCGAGCCGATTCGCTCGACGGAAGAAATCAAGAACCAGCAGGTCGGTAATGTGCGGGTGTAATGGAAGGCGCGGAATGCGCTTTCAGCTGTTGATGCAACTCGGGGTCTCCCGCGCGTTGAACATGCCGCAGGTGAATCCAGGGGAAGGCGGAATTTGTCTGAAGGGTCGATGGAGACCGTGAAGTATCACTTGTTGGGGCAATTGAGTCATTCCCTGTTTAAGGTGAGGCAGAGCCCGCGGAATGTATGACCTACTGCTTAGTTATCCGCCATGCAAAGGATTCATAATGTCTGGAGAAAAAATAAAGAGACTGCAAGTACTCAATCGCGAAGTTGAAGAGCTGCATCCACTTCTGGCGGTGCTCTTTCCAAGGCTTCCACATATAAACTCTGTCGAATATCGACAGGGGCCCAGAGAGATGGGTGCGAACTTTGTGCTTGAGAAATTCGATCCAACGCTTGCGGTAACTGAATATATTGGCGTGATTGTCAAAATTGGGAAAATTCAACAAAATCACGGCGAGGTTGAGCGGCAAATAGATGAGTGCGAGATTGAAAGGCATTATCAGGCTGGGAAAAAGAGAATAGTTTTGTCTGAAGTGTGGATCGTGTCAAACGATTCCATCTCTCACGGCGCGCAAGACAAGATCCAGCATAAGTATCGCAATAAAAGCATAAAATTCGTACCTGGAGAAAAGCTTGTAGAGCTAATCAATAAGTTTTATGAGGAGTATTGGACCGATGTTGGTGTAAAAGTAGGGGAATACCTAAGGGCAGGGCGGTCTCAAGAGTCAAGCGCAACACGGTTTGAGTTTTGTTGAATGATTTT